>ERZ1034486.8-NODE-8-length-70928-cov-6.177106_pt1 | contig 70928 bp, 75 predicted proteins | sample MGYA00520683_ERZ1034486 | MGnify/ENA primary metagenome ERZ1034486 (study PRJEB33760, sample SAMEA4777685) | hypersaline lake metagenome | biome: hypersaline environment; feature: brines | place: Spain | collected 2012-08 | depth 0 m ...
GAGTCGAGCGCCGCGACGGCGCGGTCGTAGGTGCGCGAGAGCCGCTCCCAACGCTCCTCGGCCTCCGCGATCGTCTCCTCGGTGAGCGCCTGCTCGGAGCGGTAGGCCGCGCCGGCGTAGAACGTGCGGACGACGTTGACGCCGAGTTCGTCTAAGGCGTCCGGCACGGTCCAGAAGTTGCCGATCGAGGAGGACATCTTCTCGCCGTCCATCTCCAACAGGCCGACGTGGAGCCAGTGCCGGGCGAACGCCTCGCCGGTGGCCGCCTCCGACTGCGCGATCTCGTTCTCGTGGTGCGGGAAGACGAGGTCGCGCCCGCCCATGTGAATGTCGAGGGTGTCGCCGAGGTGCGTCGTCGACATCGCCGAGCACTCGACGTGCCACCCGGGTCGCCCCTCGCCCCACGGCGATTCCCACGTCTCGCCCGCGGGCGTCTCCGCGCCGTGGTCGTGCTTCGCGTGTTCGCGCGCGGCGGTCTCGCTCACGCCGTCGGCCTTCCACAGCGCGAAGTCCGCCGGATTCCGCTTCTCCGAGCGCTCGTCCGGCTCGCCCTGCGCCTCGAGCGCGTCGACCTCTTGGTTCGAGAGCTTCCCGTACTCGTCGAAGCTGGTCACGTCGAAGTAGACGGAGCCGTTCGACTCGTAGGCGTACCCCTTCTCGATCAGCGTCTCGACGAGGTCGCGGATCTCCGGGACGTGCTCGGTGACGCGGGGGTACACCTCGGCCCGCCTGAGGTTCAGTCCGCGCATCGCGTCGAAGGTGGTGGCGGTGAACGCCTCGGCCACGTCGCGCTCGGCGGCCCAGTCGTCGCGCTCGCCGACGCGGGCCGTGATCTTCTCGTTGACGTCGGTGACGTTCTCGACGTGGCGCACGTCGTAGCCGAGGTGGTCGAGCCAGCGGTGGAGCACGTCCGCGTGGAACCACAGGCGGGCGTGCCCGAGGTGCGGGTCGTCCGACACCGTCAGGCCGCAGACGTACAGCGTGACGTCGCCGTCGGCCGTGAACTCGACGCGCTCGTCTTCCAGGGTGTCGGTAACGACGAGACTCATTACGAGACGGTTGCCGAGGTGAGCGCTTCAAATCGTCGGATCAAGTCGGATCGGCTCTGATTCGATTACGACTCGCCGCGGATGGCGGGTCGGTCGCGGACGCCGTCGTCGGATCGGCTATGAACGCCGTTGGCAGATCGGCGACGGACACCGCCAAACCCCCAGTCGCGAGGCGGGCGCACGCTCGTTGCGCTCCTCGTCACTCGCTGCGCTCGTTCCTGCGGTGCTTACGTCGTCATCAGAACGCGGAGCGTTCTGATTGGCTCACGAGAGCTTCACTCTCGTGAACGCCTGCGCCCGCCTCGCGACTGCCCCTTCGAAATCCCACCCGCACCGCAGCCTCACACCTCCCCAGCCTCGCCGCTCACGCCCTGCGGGCGTTCGCGGCGTCCCTCGCGCGTGCTCCTCGGCCGCGAGGCGGCCTCGGAGGCACGCGCCACCGCAGTTACTTTCAGGAGCAGATGTGACCTCTCGCCTCACCGTTCCTGCGTCGTCCACGCCACCTCGTACCCCGCCTCGCGCACCGCCGTCAGGACGCGGTCCACGTGCGCCGGCCCGTTCGTCTCCACCTCAAACACGAGGTCGGCGTCGCCGACCGGGAGGTCCGGCCGGCTGCGCTCGTGGCGCACGGTCCGGATGTTCGCGCGCTCCGCGCCGATCAGCGTGCTGATCTCCCCCATCGTCCCGGGCGTGTCGTCGATCCGGACGGAGAGCTCGATCAGCTGGTGGCGGTCGACGAGGGCGTGGGTCACCACCTCCTTCAGCGTCGTCACGTCGATGTTGCCGCCACAGAGGAGGGGAACGACGGTTTCGCCAGCCAAGTCCAGCCCGTCGACCGCGTCGTCGTTTAAAAGGGCCGCCGCGGCGGTCGCGCCCGCGCCCTCGACCATCTGCTTCGCGCGCTCCAAGAGGAGCAGGATCGCGCTCGCCACGTCGTCGTCGCTCACGACCACCACGTCGTCGAGGTGCTCGTCGAGGAGCCCGAACGTGAGGTCGCTCAGGCCGCCGGTCGCGATCCCGTCCGCGATGGTGTCGGGCTCGTCGCGCGTCACGAGCTCGCCCGCCGCGAGGCTCTCCGAGAGCGTCGACGCCCCCTCGGTCTGAACGCCGACGACCCGCGTCTCCGGCGCTCTCGCCTTGACTGCGGTCGCGACGCCACCGGCGAGCCCCCCGCCGCCGACCGGGACGAGGACGGTGTCGACGGCCGGGACCTGATCGAGCACCTCCAGCCCGAGCGTCCCCTGTCCGGCGACCACGTCCGGGTCGTCGAACGCGTGGACGAACCGCGTGCCCGGGTCGTCGACCAGCGTCTGGGCGTGCGCCATCGCCTCGGGAAACGCGCTCCCTCGGAGCACGACCTCGGCCCCGTAGCCGCGGGTCGCCTCGATCTTCGCCGCCGGCGCGGACTCCGGCATCACGATCGTCGCGTCGATCCCGGCGTCCGCCGCCGCCAGCGCCACCCCCTGCGCGTGGTTCCCCGCGCTCGCGGCCACGACGCGCTCGACCGCCGGCTCGTCGGGTCCCGCGCCGCCGCCGTCGTCCGCCCGCGAGATCGCGTTGTACGCGCCCCGCGTCTTGAACGAGCCGGTGCGCTGGAGGTGTTCCATCTTCAGGCGCACGTCCGCGCCGCACCGGTCGCTCAGCGACCGACTCCGCTCGACGGGCGTCCGCTGGACGATGTCGGTGCCGGCGAGCCGCTCGGCGGCGGCCTCGACGTCGTCGATCGCGACTGGGGACATACCGGAGCCGTTCTCGGTGGCCCCCGAAAAGGACTCGGTTACGGAACGCGGTTTCACCCCACCGTTTCGGGTCGAGCCGCCGCCCGCGGTCGCTCCGCGGCGTCAGCGTTTCCCGAGCGCCTCCTCGAAGACGCGCTGGGCCCGCTCGTACCCCTCGTTCCGGTCGACGATCGGGTGCGCGTAGTCGGGCGCGAGCTCCTCGCGCTCCGCCCGCGAGAGGGTGGGCCAGTCGACGACCTTCCCGGCCGGCACGTCCGAGAGCTCCGGGACGTACGCCTTCACGAAGCGGGCGCCGTCGTCGTACTTCGACATCTGACTCACCGGGTCGAAGATGCGCACGTCCACGGAGTCGGTGCCGGTGGAGGCGGTCCACTGCCACGCGCCGTGGTTCGAGGCGTAGTCGTGGTCGATCAGCTGCTTCGTGAAGTAGCGCGCGCCGCGCCGCCAGTCGATCAGGAGGTGCTTCGTGAGGAAGCTCGCGACCACCTGCCGCGGGCGGTTGTGGATGTACCCCTCCTCGTTCAGCTGTCGCATCCCGGCGTCGACGAGCGGGTAGCCGGTCTCGCCCCGGGTCCACGCCTCGAAGGCCGCGTCGTCGTCGCGCCACGCGATCTCGTTCGGGAACGACTTGTAGTTCGACACGGCCAGGTCCGGGTTGTAGTACAGCAGGTGGTACATCTGCTCGCGCCACGAGAGCTCGTACCGGTACTTGTCGACGTTGCGGCGCTCGCCACCGGTCACGGCGTCGTACACGTCGCCCGCGCCCGCCCACAGCTCGCGGATCCCGATCGCCCCGGTCGCGAGGTACGGCGACATCCGCGAGACGGCGTGCGTCGGGGCCTCGACGGCCTTCGGGAGGTCGTCGCGGGTGTCGTTGTACGAGGTGATCCCGTAGTCGAGGAACTCGTCGAACCGCTCGCGGGCGGCCTCGTACCCCGCGTCGGGGAGGTCGATGTCGGCGTCGGGCTCGGGGACCGTCTTCCCGTCGCGCACGTCGGCCAGCGCGTCCGCGTCCGGCTCGGCGTACGGACCGCGCTTCGGCACGGCCTCCCAGTCGCCGTGGAACTGACTGTGGTTCGGGTAGCGCGCTTCCAGCCGCCCGGGGTCGACCATGACGAGGTCGGTCCGCGAGTCCGTGTCGACGCCCGCGCCGGCGAGCGCGTCTTCCACGGCCCGCTGTCGGTTCCGACGGGCCGCTCGGTACTGCTCGTTGTAGAACACCGCCTCGGCGTCGTGCTCCGCGGCGAGGTCGACGAGGACCTCCGCCGGGTCGCCGGCGCGGACGATCAGGTCGCTCCCCAGTTCGCGATACCGCTCCTCCAGTCGCTTCACGTGGCGGAGGAAGAACGCGCGCTGGCGCGCGCCGACCGTTCCGAGCAGGTCGGCGTCGTACACGAACACCGGCACGACCTCGCCCTCCCGCGCCGCGGCGGCGAGTCCGGCGTTGTCCCGCGTCCGCGCGTCGCCTCGGTGCCAAAACAGGCGCATACGATCGCCAGGGCCCCCAGCGGATAGTGTCTGTCGGCCGCGTTCCAATCCGGCCCGCGTCGCCCGCTCCGCCAGTACGTTCAAGACGCTCCGTCACGAATCCTGACCTGTATGACCCGACGCGATCCCTTCGACGAGATCGAAGACCTGCTCGAACGGATGGGCCGCGAGTTCGAGGAACTCGGCGGGACGCTCGAGGGGACCGGCCCCGACGTCCCGCGGTTCCCGGGCGCTCGCGACGTCGACGTCGACGTGGTCGAGGACGACGAGACGATCACCGTCCTCGCCGACCTCCCCGGGTTCGACGCCGACGACGTCGACGTCGAACTGCGCGACGACGCGCTCGTGATCACCGGCTCCCGGGAGGAGTCGACCGAGTTCGCCGTCGACGAGGGAGGTCACGCCGACGAACCGGCAGAGGATGAGAGCGACGCGGCAGATGCGGACGACTCTGAAGACGCCGACGACTCCGACGACGTCCGCTATCACCGCCGCGAGCGCCGGTTCAGTTCCGTCTCCCGCCGGGTTCCGATTCCCGGACCAGTCGAGGCCGACGCGGCGACGGCCTCGTTCGACGCCGGCGTGCTCACCGTCACGCTCCCCAAGCGCTCGCCCGACGACGACCGCGGGCACACGATCGACGTCAGCTGAGTCCCTAGTCTCGCCGGCGCGCGCGGCGCGGAGCGCGAGCGCGGCCGAGATACCGGAAGCCGCCGCGGCCGCGAGATAGCACGCGTCAGTCGCTATTTAATACCTCACGGCCCCTTCCTGTCGGTATGGACGCGACGAATCCCTTCGACGAGATCGAGCAGCTCCTCGGCCGCACCCCCTTCGCCGGCGAGCGGGCCTGGGGCCGCGACCTCCGGACCGCCGACATCGACGTCGCCGAGTACGACGACGAGTACGTCGTGATGGCCGACCTCCCCGGGTTCGACCGCGACGAGATCGACGTCCGGGCACTGGAGGACCGACTCACGATCGCGGCCGAGCGCGCCGCGGAGCGCGAGGACGCGGACCGTCGATACCTCCGCCGCGAGCGCCGTCACGAGTCCGTCACCCGGACCGTCGACCTCCCGGCGACCGCCCGCCTCGACGACGCGACCGCGACGTACCGCCACGGCGTCCTCACCGTGACGGTCCCGCTCGACGCGGTCGACGCGGACGAGGGGCACCGGATCGACGTGAACTGACCCGACCGGCTCGACCCCTTCCCCCCGCCGATGCTTTCTCCACGCACACCGTGCTACCGACTCGCATGAACGACGGCGACCGCGCGGCCGAACGACGCGACCTCGTGAGCGCGCTCCGACGGCGCCTCGACGCGAGCGAGCGGACGCTGTCGGCGATCGGGGCCGTCCCCCGCCACGAGTTCGTTCCCGAGACGCACCGCGAGTCGGCGTACGCCGACCGACCGCTCCCGATCGGCCACGACCAGACGATCAGCGCGCCGCACATGGTCGCGGTGATGACGGACCTCCTCGACGTCGAGCGCGGCGACCGCGTCCTCGAGGTGGGGACCGGCTGCGGCTACCACGCTGCGGTCGTCGCCGAGGTCGTCGGCCCGGGGAACGTCTTCTCGGCCGAGCGCCTCCCCGACCTGGCGACCGCCGCCCGCGATCGCCTCGATCGCCTCGGCTACGACGTGACCGTCGCGGCCGCCGACGGGCGGGAGGCGTTCGCCGACGAGGCCCCGTTCGACGCCGCGTACCTCACCTGCGCAGCGCCCGAGGCGGTCCCCGACGCGATCGTCGACCGCGTCCGACCGGGCGGTCACGTGGTCGCTCCCGTCGCGGACGGCGGTCGCCAGCGGCTCGTCCGACTCGCGGTCCGAGAGGACGGCGTCGACCGCGAGGACCACGGCGGCGTGCGGTTCGTCCCGATGCGGTAGCCGGCCCGCCGAACACACAGTTTTAGAGGACCGAGCCCTCAGACCGCGCATGGACGACGCGTCGCTCAGGGCGGACATGATCGAGGGGCTCGAACACCAGATCGGCGAACCGATCGAGCCGCCCGTGCTGACCGCGCTCCAGCGCGTCCCCCGCGACCCCTTCGTCGACGACTCGCCCCGCGGCGGCGTCGTCGACGAGGACGACCCCCACTCGCTCTCCCTCGCGACGGTGGTCAGGCTGGTCACCGCGCTCGACGTCGAGGGGGACGACACGGTCCTTGTCGTCGGCGCGGGGATCGGCTACTCGGTCGCGATGCTCGCCGAGATCGCCGGCGCGCGCCGCGTCCACGCGGTCGACATCGACCGCGCCGCCGTCGCCGCCGCGCGGTCGAACCTCGACGCCGCGGGCTACGAAGCGGTCCTCGTCGACCGCGCGGACGGGGCCGACGGGCTCCCGGCGTACGCGCCGTACGACCGGATCCTCCTCGAGGCCGCCGTCGTCGAACCGCCGCGCGCCCTCCGCGAACAGCTCGCGCCCGGCGGCCGGATCGTCTACCCGCGCGGCGCGGGCGTTCAGACGGTCACGGCGATCGAGCCGTCGGCCGCACCGGACGCCGACGCGGGCGATGACCCCGCACCGGCCGGCTTCGAGACGGTCGAGACGCACGGGCCGGCGCGGCTCCAACCGATGCTCGTCGACGGCGAGCAGCCCGGGATGGAGCGAAACCGCACCCGTCGCGAGGACGCCGAACGCGCCGAGCGCGGTCGCCGCCGCCGGCACGGCTGGGAACAGGACTGGATCGACTGGGACGACCACCTCTGAGGCCCGGCGCTCCGCGGTCGGAATCGCCGCCTCACTCCTCGACGACGAGCACCTCCGTGTTCCCCCGTTCGTCGACGTAGTCGCCCTCAGCCGGCGGCTTGACGTCTATCGTGAGCGTCCCGTCGGCCTGATTCGGACCGAGTTCAGGATCGACGTCCACGGTCGCGACGCCCTCCGCGTTCGTCTCCGCGGTGGCGACGCCGTCGATCCGCGCCGAGCCGCCGCGGACGATGACCGTCGCGTCCGCGACGCGGGAGCCGTCGGGGTCGACGACCGCCACGTCCAGCGACTGGTCGCCGGGCGTGGTCACCTCCGGCTGCGGCTGTGCGTCGAGCTCCGTCGCGGCGAGGCCGTCGATGTCGCCGATCATGCCCATCATCACGCTGAGGCTGGCGACCCCGACGACGAGCGCGATGACGAGCCGGACCGGAAGCCCCTCTATCGCGCGGGTGTCGGTGCTGAACGTCCGGCGGTTCGCGGTGCGCGAGTCGTGTGTTCGATCGGACATACGGCCCGCTGGCCGCGGCATCGGTTATAAAACGTCGTCCGACCGTTTTTATCCGATACCGGGGCCACCCGACCGCGTGTACGTACTCGGTCGCGGCGGAACGACCGACGACCTCGACCGCGGGACCGCGAGCGACGACGGGACCGCACACGGTGACGAGACGAACTGCGACGACGGGAACGACCGCGACGCCGACCAACGGCCCCACACCGCTCGGATCGGGTCCTTCCTCGCCCGCGACGGGAGCGCCGGCGCGGCGGTCGGCGTCGACCTCGACCGCCCGCACGCGGGCGTCGTCTTCGGGAAGCGGGGCACCGGGAAGTCGTACACGCTCGGCGTCCTCGCGGAGGAACTCGCCGCCGCCGAGGGCGTCGCGCCGGTCGTCGTCGATCCGATGGGCGTCTTCGGCGGCCTCGAGGTCGCCGGCGGCCGCGTCGTCGACCCCGCGGTCCGGCCCGCCTCGATACCGCCGTCCGCCTGGCCGCCGTTGCTCGGGCTCGATCCGGCGAGCGGGCCCGGGAGCCTCGTCTGGCGCGTCGTCGCCGACGCCGTCGACGACGAGCCTGGAGCCGCGAGGGACTCGGACATTACAACCGAGCCGGACCCCTCGCCGTCGATCGCGGCGCTCCGCGAGGCGGTCGCCGCGGCCGACGCCCCGCGTGAGACGCGGCGCGCCGCCGCGAACCACCTCCGGCTGGCGGCCTCGTGGGACGTCTTCGACGCCGACGCGCCGCCGGTCGCGTCCCTCGCGGCAGAGGGCGCTCCCGCCGTCATCGACCTCGCCGGAATCCCCGACGCCGCCGCCGCGGCCGTGGTTCGCGCGGTCGCCCGCGGGCTCTACGACGCGCGGATCGCGGGCGATCTCTCGCGGCTCCCGTGGCTGCTCGTCGACGAGGCGCACGCCTTCTTCGACGGTGTGGCCGAGTCCGCGCTCCGGACGCTCCTCACCCGCGGGCGCGCTCCGGGCGTCTCAGTGGTCTGTGCGACCCAGCGGCCGGCCGCGCTGCCGAGCGTCGCCGTCTCGCAGTCCGACCTGCTCGTCTCCCACCGCCTCACGGCCGCGCGCGACGTCGACCGATTGGCGGCGGCGGAGGCGACCTACCTCGCCGGCGACCTCGCCTCGCGGCTCCCCGACGGCGTCGGCGAGGCGCTCGTCGTCGACGACGCCACGGAGACGGCCCATACGGTTCGGATCCGCGAGCGACGGACGCCTCACGAGGGCGAGAGCCCGCGGGCGAGTCGGTTGTCGGACGGCGGGCCGGGGTGACGGGGTTCAGAACCCACAAGTCGCGCCGGCGACACCCCGGCGCATGGAACGAACGCCGTACGGATTCCTCCTCGTCGCGGCCGGGGGCTTCCTCGGCGCGGTCGCCAGACACGCCGTCGACGTGGGGGTCGGCGGCGTTCTCGCCGCTGCGTCCGGTAGCCGGCTCGCCCCCCTCGCTGGCGTCCCGACCGGCGTCGGGACGCTGGTCGCGAACGTCGTCGGCTCGTTCGCCCTCGGTATCCTCCTGACCCGCGCGTCGAGCGACCGGATCCGACTGCTCGTCGGAACGGGCGCGCTCTCCTCGTTCACGACGTACAGCACGTTCGTCGCCGACGCGGTCGCGCTCGGGACGCCGGCGGGCGCGTGGTACGTCGGCGTCAGCTACGCGACCGGGTTCGCCGCGGCCGCGCTCGGCCTCGCGGTCGGCCGGGGGTGGCGGCGATGACCGCGACACCGCTGCTCGCGGCGACGCTCGTCGGCGTCGGCGGCGCGCTCGGGGCCGTCTCGCGCCACGCGGTCGGCCTCCGCGTCGAGGGGCGCCGGTCGGTCCTCCTCGTCAACGCGCTCGGGAGCTTCGCGCTCGGGGCGGTGTCCGCCGCCCCGATCGGCTCGACCGCGGCGCTGTTATTCGGCGTCGGCTTCTGCGGCGCATTCACGACGTTCTCATCGTTCGCGGTGGGAACGGCCCGCGCAGCGACCGAGCGCGGGCCACGCGCCGCGGCGACACTCGCGGCCGCGACGCTCGCCGCGGCGCTGGCCGCCTTTCTCTTCGGGTCGCTCCTCGCCGCTCGCGTCTTCGGCTAAGCGTCGGTTGCTCCCGCCGACCGAGACCGTTCAGCCGGAATTACTCCGCCGGAGGTCGGGAAGCGATAGGTACAGGATCCTCCGGTCCCTACGCGGGGCCGTGACCGACACCGACCGCTCCGTCGACGGCGAGTCGACCGCTCCGGCCGACTCGGGAGGTTCCGCCGACGATGCGGCCCCCGAGGACGTCCCCGACTTCGGCGACCTCTCGATCCTCCAGCGCGGCTTCGTCGCCGCCGCCCAGAACCCCTCGCGGGGACTGCTCGTCGTCGGGCTGTTCGTCTTCGCGCTCGCCTTCTACGCCGCGTTCTGGCTGACGTTCCCCCGCGCCGCCGGCCTCCTCACGGCGGTCGCGCTGGTCGTCGCCGCCGTCGCCGCGGTCGTCTACTGGCTCCTCGACCGACTCTCCAGTTGACCGCCTCTCGTCACGGTCGCTATCGGCCGCTTCGTGGCCGTCCCTCTTGGTTGCTTCCCAGCGGTCCTCCTCGGCAGCCTCACGGTCGGGGCTCGTAGAACTCCCGCAACGGTCGGCCGAACGCGGGCGCGAGCGTCGCGACCGCCTCGCCGACCAGCACGTCGCGGTCGTCGAACGCCGGCTCCACCCGCGCGCCGAGCGCCACGTCGCCCGCGGCGTCGCTCTCCAAGTACTCCCGGACGGTGGCGAACTCCCGCTCGCGCTCGACGACGTACCGGTCCCCGTCGATGAACGGCCCGTACGTGTCCGGGTCGACGTCGTCCACGTACGACTCGTAGAAGCTCGCGGCGTGTTTCCGTACCGCGACCGGCGGCCCCTCGTGACGCGCGACCGCCGGTCGTTCGGTCACCTCTAGTTCCGCGTACAGCGCGGCCCGCGTCGACTCGTCGGCGTCGGCGCGCTCGGTCGCCTTCTCGTCGCCGCTCGCCCCGTCGACGTCACTTCCCCTGCTGCCGTCCGTCTCTCCCGCGGCGTCGGTCATGGCGCGCGCTCGGAGCACGTCGAACCCCCGCTCGTTGAGGCCGCCGACGATCCCGTCCAGCGATCGGCGGAGCTGCGGCCACAGCTGGTCGTCGACCACGTCGGGCGCGTCGAAGACGACCGCGACCGGCGTCGTCCCCCGCCGGTCGAGGTGCGCGCGGACCTCCTTGGGGTCGAGCGGCTCCGGCTCGTCCGGTTCGAAGAGCCCCTCGGTCGGGGCCGCGAGCAGCTCCCGCGCGTAGTGCTGGAAGCGCGCGAGGTTCGTCGCCGACAGGACCGCCGCGACGTTCCGCGTCGGGTCCGTCGGGTCGACGACGACGAGGGGATCGTCGAACGTGCGCTCGGCGTGCCCCTCGGGGTCGAACTCCACCGGCGGGTGCCAGCTCCGCGCCGACTCGACGAGCGGGACGAACCCGCCGAGCTCCAACACGAGCAGCTCCGTGAGATACCCCGAGAACCCCTCGGTGCGGAGGTCGCTACCGTACGCGCCGATCCCCTTCAGGAACGCCTTCGCCAGCACCACGTCCGCGGCGAGGTCGTCGTCGAGCCGCGCGGAGAGGTACGCGTCGTGGAACGGCGTGCGGTCGACCGCGGAGACCAGGTCTCCCGCCGTCTCCACGTCGTGACAGGGCACGAGGTCGACGTCGAACCCCTCGTAGCTCCCCTTCACGTACGGGTGCTCGGCGAACTCCTCGTGGCCGTCGGGGAGGACCGCGTGGCCGACGTCGAGGCCGTACTCCTCCAGTTCGGCGCGGTCGAGGTCCGCGTCGAACCGGACGAAGAGATCGATGTCGCGGTCGCCCGCGACCCACGTGCCCCGCGCCGTCGACCCGACCTGGACCGCGTCGGCGTCGACGGGGAGGTCGGCGATCGCCTCGCGGGTCCGGTCGGTCAGCGTCGCGGCCGCCGCTCGCAGCCGCTCGCGCTCTTCTGGCTCCGGGAGGACCCGCTCGCGGACCCGCGACAGCACCGCCTCCAACTCGTCCATACCGAACGGTCTCGCGGTCCGGCCGAAAACGTGTCGGTCGGATCGGCCCCGGAGCGACGACTGTCTCGGTATCGTTTCGCATCCCCCGGATCCCTCTCCGTCGGGCGGAAACGAAAGCCCTATCAAAACGACGCGAGTACCCGGAAGTGAGCCGAAGTAGCTCAGTTGGTAGAGCGCCTCGCTGTTACGACGTTCGGCGGAACCTCCCCCGGCCGTCACAGTCACGAGGCGGTCCCAGGTTCGAGTCCTGGCTTCGGCGTCCCTCTTCGCTCGCGGCCACTCGTTTTGTACGGGACCGACTCATCCCCTCGTATGTCGCGTTTCGAACAGTACGACCGCCTCGAAGAGCCACAGAAGCGCGGGCAGGCCACGGAAGCGATCGTCACCGCTGAACTGATCGCTCGGGACGTCTCGGTACTCACGCCGGCGTACGACAACGAACCGTACGATCTCGTCATCAGGGTCGACGACGAATTCTACCGGTTACAGGTCAAGACGGCCTACGACGGGAAGAGTGACGGCGCGGTGGAGTTCCGGACTCGGAGCGTCCGAACCAAAAGCGACGGATACGAGCGAGAGGGATACGACGGAAAGATCGACTACTTCGCCGCTCTGAACGTCCGAACGGAAGAAGTGTATCTCGTCTCGATCGACGACGCGGGATCGGCGGTGACGACGATCCGATACGAGCCCGCAGCGAACAACAACCGAGCGAACGTCAACTGGCACGCGGAGTACCGGCTCGATACGGTTCTCGACGAGCTCCGGTCGGGGTAATGCGGTAACCTAAAGAAGATCCCTTGTATACCTGCGATCGCCGGGCCTTTAGCTTAGTCTGGCTCAAAGCCCTCCGCTCATAACGGAGTGATCGCCGGTTCAAATCCGGCAAGGCCCATTTCCAAAACTACGTCGACGAAGCCGTGGCCACGTCGCAGTGGCGACTACTCCAACAGCTCCACCAGCTCGTTCACGTCCTCGACGACCGCGTCGGCCCCGTTCCCGGCGAACTTCTCGCGGCCGGCCTCGCCGGTGAGCCCGCCGGTGAGGACGCCGACGCCGTAGTAGACCCGCGTCTCGTCGGCCTCGTCGGCGTTGCGCGCGGTCCGCACGTCGTCGAGGGTGTCGCCCGCGAACGCGACGCGCTCGACGTCGAACCGCTCGGCGAGCTCGACGAGCGCTCTGGGGTGCGGTTTCCCCTCCTCCCAGTCGTCCATCGTGAACCGGCGGTCATCGGGCACGTCGAGGCCGACACGCTCCAAGGCGATGTCGGCCTCCGCGGCCGGCCGGCCGGTGAGGACGCCCACGTCGAATCGCGCGGTGAGGTCGGCGATCGTGTCGGGGTCGACGAGCGTCGGCTCGTCGTGGATGTACCCGTCCTCCTCCGACGGCGGCTCGCCGCCCTCCAACTCGCGGTACAGTTCGCCGCCGAGGTACAGCGCCTGAAACGTCTCGCGGAGTTCGTCTCGGTCCCACTGGTCGCGGACGCGGGCCTGCGCGACCCGCGGGAGGTCGCCGACGACCTCCTTGGCGGCGTCGAGCCCGCCGCCGAGGTCGGCGACGCGGTCGGTGAACTCGTCGACGTCCATCCGGAGCCCTTCGCGGCGGGCCAGCACGAACAGCGCCGCCGCGTCCGTCAGCTCCCAGTCGTTGTTGAACCCGCCGGCGTCTTTGAACGCCTGGACCGCGTCGCGGTCGATCGGCTTGCCGCAGACCCGGTCCACCGATTCGAGGATCGCCCGACGGTAGGAGTCCGCCACGTCGACTAACACCCCGTCGATGTCGAGGACCACTGCGTCGACCTGCATACCGCAACGCCGCCCGGCGGCGGAATGAACGTTCGGGTTCGCGGTCGGCGTCGCCGGTCCGAGCGACGCGGCGACGGCGGCGACCCGTCAGCGCGCCGCGTACACGACGGTCCCCGACGCGGCCGCGCGGCGGGACACGCCGACGACCGGCTCCTCGAAGCCGAGCGCGGTGAACAGGCAGGCAGCGTTGAGGACCTCGGCGAGGGCGACGGTCGGTCGCTGGAGTTCGGCGGGGAGGTTCCGCGCGTACACCGCGTCGACGCCGCCCGCGTCGAGCCCGAGGGCGTTCCGAACCGCTCGGTCGTCTGCGGCGGTCGCGAGTGCCGTCACGTCCGCGGCGACGACGCGGAGCGATCCCCCGTTCGGGGTCCGTCCCTCCGTCGCGGCGTCCCGCGCCGCCTCGCTCACGTCGACGTCGAACGCGACGACCTCGCGGCCCCGGTCGGCGAGCGCCCGAGCGACCGCCGGGCGCCGTCCGACGCCGACTTCGATCAGGCGCTCGTACGGGTCGAGCGCGCCGACGAGCGCCCGCTCCGATGGCGGTGGTGGTCCCACGGCGCGGCCTTTATGACCGCGGCGGTCAAAAGCGATTTCATGCTCGTGGACATCGTCCCGGTCGGGGAGGTCACCCCCCGAGTGAAACGGGAGGCCTCCGGTGCGCTGCGTTCCGTATACGACTGTGACGTGACGGTCCACGACGACCAACCGATCCCCGACACCGCCTTCGACGCCGACCGCGACCAGTACCGCGCCGAGGACCTCATCGAGACGGTCACGCGGGTCGGCGGCGGCGAGAAGAACATCGGGATCACGCCCGAGGACCTCTACTACCGCCGCCGGAACTACGTGTTCGGCCTCGCGTACCTCAACGGGAGCGGCTCCGTCATCTCCACGCACCGGCTCCGCACCTCCTCCGACGGCGGCGTCTCAACCAAGCCCGCGATCGACGTCTTCGGCGACCGCGTCCGCAAGGAGGTCGTCCACGAGATCGGCCACACCCTCGGCCTGGAGCACTGCGACAACAGCAAGTGCGTGATGTCGTTCTCCCCGACCGTCCGCGAGGTCGACGTGAAAGAGGAGAACCTCTGTGGCACCTGTTCTCGGCTCGTTCGCTGACGCTCCACCCGCCGCCTTCTGACGGTCGCCGCGCCCGTCCACTCACCGTCTTCAGACGTTCGCTGTGCCCCTCCGACCGCCGGTAGACGTAAAGTCCGCCCCGCACAAGGAACGGGTATGGCCGCAAAGCCGGAATATCGCGACCGGCCGGACGTCGAGGTCGCGCTGCTCGACGCGCTCGTCGACCGCGGCGACGAGGGGATGACCGTTCTCGAACTGCGAGCGGCCGTCGACGCCGACATCGACGCCGTCGAGGAGTCGCTCTCGGCGCTCAAGGAGGACTCGTTGATCACCGTGGAGACCGATGAGCGCGTCCGCGTGTACGCCCACGAGCGGGTGATCCCGGACCCGGACGCGCCGACCGACGAGCCCGCTGAGGGCCTCGTCGACGCGATCCGCGACCGCCTCGGACTGTAGCCGCCGGAGACGGCGGCCTTTTGCCTCTCGATCGCCTCCGTGCGACCATGACGCTCGTCTCCGGCACCCACGACGCGCACGGCGCCGTGTACCGCGACCGCGGCGGCCGCGAGGTGGTCGACCACTACGGGAAGCCCGTCCGCGTCGGCAAGGCGGTCCGCAACGTCGCCGGCGTGATCGAGATGGGGTACGGCGTCCTCGCCGTCAGGGGGGCCGACCGCGTCGAGTTCGTGGACAACGCCGTCTCGAACCGCGTCCCCGCCGCGGACGGCGAGGGGACGTACGCGCTCCTCCTCGACCCCCAAGGCGGGATCGAGACGGACATGTACGTGTACAACGCCGACGAGCGACTGCTCGTCTTCCTCCCGCCGGAGCGGACCGAGGCGGTCGCCGACGACTGGGCGGGCAAGGTGTTCATCCAGGACGTCGAGATCGACGACGTCTCCGACGAGTTCGGCGTGTTCGGCGTCCACGGGCCGAAGTCGACCGAGAAGGTCGCCTCCGTCCTCGGCGGCCCCGGCGCGCCGGAGGGCCCGCTCTCCTTCGTCCGCGGGTCGATGGTCGACGCCGGCGTCACCGTCATCGCGACGGACTCCCCGCTCGGCGAGGAGGGGTACGAGATCGTCTGCGCCGCCGCCGACGCGGGCGACGTGTTCGACACCCTGATCAACCGCGGGCTCAACGCCGCGCCCTTCGGCTACCGGACGTGGGACGCGCTCGCGACCGAGGCCGGCACGCCCCTCTTCGAGCACGAGCTGGCGGGGGCGGTCCCGAACGTGCTCGGCCTCCGGAACGCGCTCGACTTCGACAAGGGGTGTTACGTCGGCCAGGAGGTCGTCTCGCGCGTGGAGAATCAGGGTCGCCCGAGCCGCCGGCTCGTCGGCCTCGAACTCGACGGCGTCGCCGAGGCGGTCGCCGACGTCGACCCGGACGCGGACCCGCAGGGGATCGACGCCGCGCTCCCCGCGTCCGGCGCGGCCGTCTTCGACGGCGACGAGGCGATCGGCGAGGTGACGCGGGCCGCGGGCGGCCCCGCGACGGACGTGCCGGTCGCGCTGGCGCTCGTCGCGTTCGACGCCGAGCTCGGCGCGGTCACCGTCCGCGTCGACGGCGCGGAGAGCCCGGCCACCGCCGTCGACCTCCCGTTCGTCGACGGGGGCGTCCGCTCCGGCCGGCTGCCGACGTATCCCGAGCTGCGCGCCTGACGCGGCTCGCGAGGCTCGCAGCGGTGACAGTTTTCACACGACGAAGTCGACTACCGAGTAGAGGCCGAACCCGAGCGTGAACGCGCCCACGAGCGACCCGATCCACGCAAGCACCGTGTATCCCATCTTCCGTCGGCTTACGCCCGCGTCGCCCGCCGCGTAGCCGGCGCCGACGATCGCGGAGACGATGATCTCGTTGAACGAGACGGGGATCCCGAAGGCGACGGCGGTCTGCGCGATCGCGAACGAGGGGATGAGCGCCGAGATCGACCGTCGCGGTCCCATCGAGGCGTAGTCCTGCGAGATGGCCTTGATCATCCGCGGCGCGCCGGTCCACGACCCGGCCAACAGCCCGACGCCCCCGCCGACGAGCAGCGCCCACAGCGGAACGCCCACGTCGCTGAATATCGGGACGAGCGGCCCGATCGCAAGCCCGACCTGCGACCCGCCCGCCGAGAACGCGACGAGCCCGCCCATCGCGAGCAGGAACCGCCGCTGCGCCCCCGCGCGGTCGCGGCCGAGGTCGACGTACACGGCGACCGAGACGAGCGCGGCGATCGCGAGGGTCACCGCGGGCGCCCCCGCGGTCCCGACGTTGAGCCCCGACCCGAGGACGGTCGCGACCGACGCCTGCTCGCCGGCGGGGCCGAGCAGCGCGAAGCCTACGTTCGCGAGGATCGCTCCCACGACGCCCGCGAGGACGGCGGTGAGCGGCCGCTCCGAGAGCGCGTCGCCGATGAGCAGGCGGGCGACCCCGTAGGCGACGCCGCCGCCGACGAACGGCGTGAGCACCCACAGCGTCATGATCTCGCCGTACTTCGGCCACGCCGGGCTGCCGCCCATCGCGAGCCCGACCCCGACGACGGCCCCGGTGACGGTGAACGCCGTCGCGATCGGGTACCCCGCGAAGACGCCCATCGCGACTAAGGCCGCCGCCGTGACGAGCGCGACGATGGCGGCCGCGGCGGTGAGCGTCACGCCGCCGATCAGCTCTGTCCCGACCGCCTCCGTCACGTTCGCGCCCTGGAGTATCGCGCCGAGCAGGCCGAGGACGCCGACGACCAGGCCGGCGCGCATCACGGAGATGGCGTTCGCGCCGACGGCGGGCGCGAACGGGGTCGACCCCGAGGAGCCGGCGCCGATCGACCACGCCATGAAGAGGCTCGCGGCGGCGGCGACGAGCAGCGTCGCTGCGGTGACGAGTACCATCAGTTCCGCCCGTCGTTGTACCCCTCGTTCAACCCCCTCACCGTGCGGCGGACGAGGAGGAACCCGAAGAAGAACAGCCCGAGAAGTCCCACCAGAATCAGGACGAACAGCGGTTGGACCGGAAGCATACGAGCGAATCCGTCGGCACGCGGTTATAAGTTTCGAGCGGGTGGTCGCGCGCCCCGCCCGCCTCCCCCCGTTCTTCGGGCGATCGGACCGGTGGCTAAAACGCGCGTTTGTGCCTCAGCCACGTATATGTCGGTCTCCCTCCTACGTGTAATCGCGACCCCCGCTTCGGCCCTCACGCGCCCGGAACAGCCGGCCGACGCGCCGGCCGGTCGGACCCGTACCGCTCCCTCCCCTGCCCGGTACCCCCTCCCCGGCCGACCAGCGCGACCGACCGCCGGCGTCCGCGCCCGAACCGCCTCGTGCGCTCCACCGTGCACCCGACCGTCGGCCGGTCCGGCCGTTCGCGGGGCGTCGCGATCGGTCCCCGCCGACGCGACGGCGACGACGCCCGTGCGATTCTCTCGGCTCCGCATCGCCCAGTTGTACCGTTACTCGACGCTCGTTCCCTCGATCCGGAAGGTCTCGAACGGCTCCCCGTCCGGCGTCACCAGTCGCCCGTCGAGCCCGCCTCCGGACTCGCCCTCGACCGGAGTCAGTTCCGCGTGCGCCGGCCGGTTCCCCCGCGGCTGGGCGTGGCTGCCCGGGTTCAGTATCGGGAGCCCGCCGGCGTCGTCGAACCGCGGGCGGTGGCTGTGGCCGCAGATCACGGCGTCCGCGTCGCGGCCGCGGCCGAGCATCACGAGCCCGGTGTCGCCGCTGCGGTGTCGGTGCGTGACCGCGAACCGGACGCCGGCGTACTCGACGGTCCGCACCTCGGGAACCCGGTCGCGGATCGCCGCGTCGTCGTTGTTGCCGTAGACCGCCCGGAATCGGGCGGCGGCCGACCGAAAGGCGTCCAACACCGGCTCCCGGTAGAAGTCGCCGGCGTGGATCACCAACTCCGCCTCGCGGACCGCCTCCGCGGTCCGCCCCTGTAGCCGCGACTCCTCGCGTGCGTGCGTGTCGGAGACGACGACGAGCATACCGGGAGTCCGCGCCGGCGTGAGTTAAAAAGCGCGCTCGCCGCGGCGGCGCGTGCCTCCGAGTGGCCGCCGAAGGCGGCCGCGAGGAGCACGCGCGAGGTCGTCGGGCTACGCCCGACTGCCAGAGGGACCGAAGGTCCCTCGCTGGAGTCGGTCGCCCGGAGCAGCGCGGAGGGCGACCGACGAGGCTGGGGAGGCGTGAGGCGCGGTTGCTGTGCGGGGCGGGACTCGAAGGGGCAGTCGCGAGGACGGCGCAGACGACCTAAGCACCGCAGGAACGAGCGCAGCGAGTGACGAGGAGCGCAACGAGTCGCGCCGTCCTCGCGGCTGGGGCTTCGGAGGTGTCCGTCGTCACTCCGGACTCAACGACGCGCCGTCCTCGCGGCCGGGGCTTCGGAGGTGTCCGCCGTCGCTGGGTGGTCTGTACCTGGTAGACAAGCGGGCGGAGACTCGGACCCGGTCTATCGCTACTCGCCCAGCGAGAGCGCCGCGAGCAGCGACTCCAACTGGACCTGCTCGTTCGCGCCCTCGGCGATCCGGTAGTCGGCCTCGCCGATGCGCTCCATGAGCCGCACCGCCTCGCGCTCGCTCAGGTCGAACTCCCACACGGAGCGGTGGAGCTGGTCGATCACGTCGCCGCCGGCCATCCCCGTCTCAGTGAGCAGCACGTCCAGCGTCGACCGGGCCCTGGCGAAGTCGCCGTCCAGCGCGTCGGTCACCATCGACTCGATCTCCTCCGGACGGGCGGTCGCCGTGATCGCGTACACCGCCTCCTCGTCGACGACGTCGCCGGTCGTCGCCGCCGCCTGGAGCGAGTTGATCGCGCGGCGCATGTCGCCGTCGGCCGCGTACACGAGGGCGTCGACGCCGGCGTCGGTGACCTCGATCTCCTCCGCGGCCGCGATCTCGCGGACCATCCCGCTCACCGCCTCGTCCGAGAGCGGCGAGAAGCGGAAGACGGCGCACCGCGACTGGATCGGGTCGATGATCTTCGACGAGTAGTTGCACGAGAGGATGAAGCGCGTGTTGTCGGAGAACTGCTCCATCGTCCGGCGGAGCGCCGACTGCGCGTCGTCCGTGAGCGAGTCCGCCTCGTCGAGGAACACGATCCGGAAGTCGCCGCCGAACGACGAGCGCGCGAACCCCTTGATCCGGTCCCGCACCACGTCGATGCCGCGCTGGTCGGAGGCGTTGAGCTCGAGGAAGTTGCCCCGCCAGTTGTCCTCGCCGTAGATCTCGCGGGCGATGGCGGTGGCCGCGGTCGTCTTGCCGATCCCCGCGGGACCCGAGAACAGCAGGTGGGGCACGTCGTCCTGCGCGATGTAGCTCTGGAGGCGCTCGACGATCGCCTCTTGCCCGTGGATGTCGTCGAGCGTCTGCGGCCGGTACTTCTCGATCCAGATCTCCCGCCCGGTCGCGGTCGCAGCCGCCTGCTCGTCGGCCTCGCTCATTGTCGGATCCGAGGGTCGGTGGGGTGATAAACGAACCGAGAACGGGACGCGACCGGCGCGCCGCGTCCCGCCGCTACGTCCGGCGCCGGGTCGCCTCGCTGAAGGCCCTCTCCACGCTCGCGTCGACCTCCGCGTCCCGCATGCGAGCGTGTTCGTCGGCGTCGACGTCGGGCGCGAGCAGGACCGCGGCGGCGCCCGTCGCGACGGTCTCCGTCCGCCAGTCGACGTACGGCTCGCCGGCCCACGCCGGGAGGTCGGCGCGCAACACGGCGTTCCGCCAGGCGAACTCCCGGAGCGCCTTCAGCCCCAGCAGCGCCAGCCGGTCGTCGAAGGGGTCGAGCAGCCGGTCGATCCCGGCGATCCCGACCGCGTCGTACGCCTCGACGAGCGCGTCCTGCGCCGTCTGGACGAGCCGCGCGAGGATCGCGTTTATCCGGTCGTGGTCCTCGCGCTTGACGCCGCGGTCGGAGTCGATCCCGACGTCGCCGAGCGTGTACGTGAGGTCGTACGCGATGTGTGCGTTGATCCCGAGCAGAGCGTCCTGCGCGACGAGCGTCTCGCCGCGGGCCGCCGCGGCGAAGGCGAGCAGCCACGGCCGCGGGAGCGACCCGAACGCGCGGCGCTCGAACGCGACCAGCGCCCGCCGGTAGCGCTCCGCGAAGGCGACGAGGTACGCGGCGGCCCACTCCGCGTCGACGAACGCCCCGCCGTCGATCGCGTCTCGGACCGTCGCCGTCATCCGGACGTACACCGTGAGGAACACCGCGCGCCGGTCGCCCCGCTCGCGGAGGTACGACTCGGTCCGCGCCAGCCGCTCGTCGACGTCGGCGACGGACGAGAACGGGGTCTCCACCAGTTCGAGCAGCGCCGCGTCGGGCTCGTCGCCGGCGAGTTCCGCGGCGATCGCGTCGGCGTCGGCCGTCCGTCGGAGCCCGCCGAGCAGGGCGCTGGCCTCCGCGGCGGTCGGGACGACGGTGCGGATCGGGATCATCGCGAGTCGGCGGCGTAGCGCCTGCCGCGCCGCTACACCGCCGGGGTCAAAGAACGTTGCTGCGGGCCGGCGGGCGTCGCCGCCGCGCGGACCGGGTTCCGCCTACGCGAACTCGTCGATGAGCTCGGGCACCACGTCGAAGAGGTCGCCGACGATCCCGTAGTCGGCGATGTCGAAGATCGGCGCGTTCGGGTCGGTGTTGATCGCGACGATCGTGTCCGACCCCTTCATGCCGGCGACGTGCTGAACCGCGCCGGAGATGCCGACCGCGATGTACACGTCGGGCGTGACGACCTTCCCGCTCTGCCCCACCTGCCGGTTCTTCGGTAGCCAGCCGTTGTCGACGATCGGCCGGGAGGCGGACAGCGTCGCGCCCAGCGCGTCGGCGAGGTCCTCGATGAGCTCGATGTTCTCCTCCTCCTCGATCCCGCGGCCGACCGAGACGAGCACGTCCGCGTCCGCGATGTCGACGTCGCCGCCGCCGACCTCCTCGAAGCCGGTGACGCGGGCCCCCGACTCGGGGACGTCGACGTCGACCGACTCGATCGCCGCGTCGCCGACGCCCTCCGCGGGCGGCCACTCGCCGCCGCGGACCGTGAGGACGAACCGGTCGCCGGCGACGTCGACGGTCGTCTCGACCTTCGATCCGTACATCTCGCGGGTGACGGTGAGCCCGTCGTCGTACGCCATCCCGACGGCGTCGGTCACGATCGGGACGCCGAGGGCCTCCGCGAGCGCGGGGGCGTAGTCGAGCCCGTTGACGGAGTTCGGCAGCACCACCGCGCCGGCGTCGATCCCGTCGGCGAGCTGCGAGAGCGCCGCCTGGTAGGCGTTGTGGTCGAACTCCTCGCCGTCGGCGACGGTGTGGATCGCGTCGACGCCGTCGCGGTTCAGGTCCTCCGCGAACCCGTCGACGTCGCCGCCGATCACGGCGACGTGGAGGTCGGCGCCGCGCGCGTCGGCGAGCTCCCGGCCGGCCGTGATCGCCTCGTACGAGACGTCCCGGAGCGCTCCGCGACGGTGTTCCGCGGCGACGAGCACGCTCATCACGCGCTCACCCCCTTCTCGCGGAGGACCTCGGCGAGGCGATCCGCGGACTCGCCCGCGTCGCCCTCGATCATCTCCGCGTCGGACTCGCTCTCGGGCTCGTACATCGACGTGATCGTCAGCGAGCTCTCGACGTCGTCGGCGGTCAGGCCGAGGTCGGACAGGTCCTTCGCGGCGATCTCCTTGCGCTGGGCCTGTCGGATCCCGCGGAGGCTCGCGTACCGCGGCTCGTTGAGCCCGGTCTGGACGGTCAACACCGCCGGGAGGTCGACCTCGGTCAGCTCCTCGACGCCGCCCTCAAGCTCGCGGTGGACGTGCGCCACGCCCGCGTCGGCGTCCACGTCGAGGTCGTTGACGACCGCGGCGTGCTCGAAGCCGATCCGCTCCGCGAGCGCGACGCCGGTCGCGCCGAACCCGGTGTCGGCCGCTTGGACGCCGCCGAGGACGAGGTCCGGCTCCTCCTCCGCGACGACCGCCTCGAAGAGGTCGACCTTCGAGGCGACGTCGGCGAACGCGCCGTCGAGCGCCTCGTCCCAGACGCGGACCGCGCGGTCCGCGCCCTTCGCGAGCGCCATCCGGATCGTCTCCTCGGTGCGCTCCCGTCCGACGGTGACGGTCACGACCTCGTCGGCGATGCCCGCCTCGGCCAGTTGGACGGCGGCCTCGACGGCGTAGTCGTCCCACTCGTTGAGGTCGTACTCGAGGTCGGACTCGGCGATGTCGGTCCCCTCGATCGCGAAGTCGTCGTCCGCCTCCGCGACCTCCTTGACGGTCACCAGAACCTTCATGATCGTTACTCGGTCGCTCGCCCTGTAATGGTTTTCGGAACGGGCGAGGACGGACCGGCGGTTTCCGCTCCGCCCCCCCGGTTCGACGGCCCTCTCGCGCCGGAGCGGCGCTCGATCGCGGGCCGTCGCCGCGACCCCGGCCGGTCAGCGCCCGACGTCGCGTCCGTCGGTATCGCCGCCCACGTCGCCGCCGGCCTCCTCGTCGTCGGGCAGCGAGATGAGGTTCTCGCGGCCGAGCCGGAGCTTCTCGACGCGCTCCTCGTCGGCCATCGCCGAGAGCAGCTGCGACACCTTCGCGTCGGACCAGCCGGTCTCGGCGACGATGTCGGCCTGCCGCATCCGGCCGCCGTTCTCGCCGAGGAGCCGCTCGACGCGCTCCTCGTCCGACAGGAGCGAAAGGTCCGGCTCCTCGCCCTCCCCGTCGGCGGACCCGTCGGCCGCGCCGGAGTCTTCCGTCCCGCCCGCGTCGGGGTCGCCCGCGGAGCGCCGCTCGGTGCCGGCCGGCGCGTCGCCATCGCCGTTCGCGATCGGGTCGCCCGGCGCGTCCTCCTCGGCGCTGACACGGCGGTACCCGACGACGCTCCCGGCGACGAGGGCCGCGGCGAGCACGATCGCGGCCAGAAACATCCCCCACGGCGGCGAGGCCACCCCGGCGGGGCCGTACACTATCGCCACGGGCTCGCCGCCGTCGAACGTCTGCGGCCCCTCGATGATCACGTCGCCGTCGGAGAGCTGCGTCACCGCGGTGCTCGGCGTGCCCGTGACGGTGTACCCCTCGGGCGTCCGCACCTCCAGCGTCTGGTCCGCGCCGAGGCTGCGGAGCCACGTCGCGTTGTCCGGCGTCGTCAGCGCGTCGCCGAGGACGAGGTTCTCGCCGTCCTGCGCGAGGAAGGCGGTCCACGTGAACGTCAACCGGAGTTCGCCGACCGCGGCCGCGTCGTCCGTCGCGACGTCGAACTCGCTCGGGTCCTCGTGGACGACGACCTCGCGCTCGACGCCCTCGATGGCCATCGACCGGTCGACGTTCCGGTTCGCCTCGCGCCGGAACCCCTCGAACAGCTCGGCGTCGGGGCCGACCTCGCCGTCGCGGAAGCGGTCGCCGACGGTCCTGAACGTCGCCGTCTCGTTCTCGTCCGCGAGCGAGTACCGCACCGCGACGGTCCAGTCGGCGCTGCGGTCGGGGTTCAACGCGACTCGGATCCGCGTCGCAGACGGCGACGTGACGACGTCCTCGGTCTGCGGTCGGGCGGCCGTCGAGCGGTCGTTGACCGAGCCGCGAACCGGCGCGTCGGCCGCGGTGTGTACCACGGTGTCGTCCGCGTGGAGGGGAGAGGGGACGGTGGTCGCGCCGTCGACCGCGCCGCCGGCGCTCGCGACCAGCGCGAGCGCGACGGCCGCGACCAAGAGCGCGCGAAGGGCGGGGTTCCGCATACGTCTCGGGCCACTCGCGCGCCGGGCAAAACGCTTTCCATACGCTGTTTTTTGACAGGAAATCTGTACGAGTCCCCGGCGCGACCCCGCGGACCGCCCAGCCGCGGGCCCGAATCGCTCCGGTCGCGTCCTCCGACCGCAGTGGGTGGATTTTTTATATCGGGGGTCGAACGCCGAGACGATGAGAGCCCTCCAGATCGCCGTGGTCGCGGTCCTGCTGCTCGTGGCCCCGGTGGCCGGCGTCACCGCCCCGGGCGCCGCCCCGCAGCCCGCCGACTCCGCGGTCGCCGCCGACTCCGCGTCACCCGCCGACGCCGCGCCGTCCGTCGATATCGCACCTCCCGCCGGTTCCCCCGCCGCCGAACCGCTCTCCCTCACCGATCCGGCGTCGACCGCGACGCTCGCGCCGGCCGCCCCCGGGCAGACGACGACCCAGATCGACGCCGCGAACCTCACGCTCCGGACGCTGTCGACGCCGATCGGCGCGGAGACGCGGGTCAGCACGTACCGTCGCGGCCCGGACCTCGGCTCCGCGCTCGGGTTCGCCACCGCCGACGCGGACGCTGCCTTCGAGACCGCGGCCGTCGTCGACCGGATCGAGCGCGCGGAGCCGGGCGTCGAGCGCCAACAGCAGATCCTCGCGGAGATCAACCGCGTCGAGCGCGCGGAGGTCGCGCTGTCCAGCCGGCAGACGAACGCCTTCAGCGCGCACGCCGCCGGCGAGATCACCGACCGCGAACTCGTCGACGAACTCGTGCGCGTCGCCGCGACCGCCCGCGAGTACGACGACCGGCTCGACGAGATCGACGCCCTCGCCGAGTCCACCGACGGCTTCAGTTCCCCCGGCCGGCTCGACGAGCTTCAGGTGGCGCTCCAGGTGTACGAGGGGCCGGTCCGCGACCACGCGCTCGCGACCGCCCGCGGGCAGTCCGCCGCGAACAACGTCTACGTCGCGTCGACCTCGGGGGCCGTCGTGCTCGCGACCGTCGTCGACGGCCAGTACGTCCGCGAGGTGTTCCGGACCGACCGCTGGGACCGCGGCGGCGGCGACATCTCGAACGACGCGGCGATCGAGATAACCGAGGCGTCGTACCCCGAGACGGCGGCGCTCCGCGAGCCGGACGCGTTCGGCGCGGGCGCGGTCCAGCGGATCACGATCCCGCACGAGCTGGGGACCCTGCGCACCTTCGTCAGCGGCGGCACGGAGCAGGTGTTCGTCGAACACCAGCGCATCGACCTCGCGGCGTTCCCCGACAGCGAGCCGGTCACGGCGACCGGCGACGGGTTCAACGTCACCGTCGAGCGGACGTACCCCGGCGGCCCGGTGACCGTGACCGTCCGCAGCGAGGAGACGGGCGACCCGGTCTCGGACGTGACCGTCACGAAGTCCGTCGGCGGCGGCGACAGTCGGGCGATCGGAACGACCGACGAGAACGGCGTCGTCCGGACGCTCTCCCCGGCCGACACGTACCGCATCACGGTCGTCGACGAGCCCCGCGTCCTCGTGCTCGACGGCATCGAGCCGCTCACGACGCCGCGACCGGTCGAGGACGTGTGAGCGTCGGGCGCTGACCGGCCCCGTTCAGCGGCCACCGCTCCGACGCGTCAGGTTCCGGCCCGGGGACGACCCCGCGCCGTCCGCGACGCGGCCGACCCTTTTACCCGAAGCCGCCGCAGCGCCGCCGTGTCACCACCAGTCCGTTCCGGCGATCGAGGCATGGCACCGGTCGCGGGTGTGCTCCTCCTCGCGATCACGGTCGTGCTGGCCGGCGGCGTCGCGGCCGCCGCGCTCGGCCCGTCGACCGCGACCGTGCCGCCTTCTGCGGTGCTGTCGCTGTCGGCGACCGACGACCGGATCGCGATCGATCACCGCGGCGGCGACCCGATCGACGTCGCGGCCGTGACGGTGCGCGTCAGCGTCGACGGCGAACCGCTCGCCGAGCAGCCGCCGGTCCCGTTCTTCTCCGCGGCCGGCTTCCGGCCCGGGCCGACCGGGCCGTTCAACTCCGCGAGCGACGACACGTGGCGCGTCGGCGAGACGGCGTCATTCCGCGTCGCGGACACCAACGACCCGACGCTCGAACCGGGTCGAACGGTCACGGTCGAGATCACGGCCGACGGACGACCGGTCGCGACGCTGGAGGCGTCCGTCGAAGCGGGGTGAGAAGCGTCCGCGGCGTCCGCGACGCTACTCGGCGTCGGGGACCGAGGGGTCCGCGTCGGCGACGGTCGACCGACCCTCGCCGTCCGTCTCCTCGCCGCCGGGGACGCGGGCGACGGTCGTGATCGCTCGCGGGCTCTGCGGCGTCGCCTGCTGGATGTGGTGCTCGAACTCCTCGTAGCCGGCCGCCTCGAACATCCGGTCGGCCTCGTCCGCGTCGTAGAACAGCATGATCGCGTCGGCGACCCGCTGGAGGATCGGGTTGTGCGGGTAGTCGGGCCCGACGACGAGGACCTGTCCGCCCGGCTTCGCGACGCGCCGGAGCTCGCGCAGCCCCTCGACGGGGTTGGGCCAGTACTCGATGGAGCCGGACGACCACACCACGTCGAACGCGTCGTCGCGGAACGGGAGCCGCTCGGCGTCGCCGCGGTAGAAGTTCACTCGATCGTGTCTCCCGAACTTCGCGAACGCCTTCTCCATCTGGTGGATGCTCTGATCGAGCCCGTGAACGTCGTCGGCGTGCTCCAGCAGTCCCTCGGTGCCGAACCCGGTGCCGCAGCCGACGTCGAGCACTTTCGGGTCGTCGCCGAACTCCAGCCACGAGAGCGCCTCCGCGCGCATCTCGTCGTTCCAATTGAAGGAGTTGATCTGGTCGTACACCTTCGAGAGGTACTTGTAAAAGAGCCGGGCGTTCGACTTGTCCTCGAGGATCCCCATTTACCGGTTCCTTGGGCCGGCGGCCCCATAACGACACGGATCCGCGACCGGTTCGACCGCCTCGGTGCGCCGCTTTCGACCGCCTTTTCCGCCCGCCGCCCCATCGAGGGGTATGGACCCGACGACGAGCGGCCGGTTCCGCGTCCACGACCGGCGCCAGCGGCCGGACATCGACGACGACGCGGCTCGGAGCGGCGACGACGCCGAGGAGTTCGTCCTCGTCGAGCTCGGCGACGAGCCGGTCGATCCGACCGACCCCGACGCCGCGGACCGGTACGACCCGCTCTACGCCACCGCGGAGGGGTACGAGGGCGACCTCGCGGACGCCGTCGACGCGCTCCGGCCCGGCTTCGTCGTCGACGCGACGCTGGCGTGGGCCGACGGCTCCGCGCGTTTCCGGGAGGTTGAGGTCGTCCGCGAGACCCGGTTCCGCTTCGCCGACGAGGTGGAGGGGATGTTCGAGGCGGCCGTCGAGACGTGGCGGCAGATCCGCGCGGAGGGGGAGCCGGTCGGCTCGATCACGACCCGGTCGAACGACGGGGACCCCAACGGCGCGCTGTACCTCTTCGCCGACGCGCCCGGCAGCGACACCTTCGACGAGGTCCGGACCGGGCGACTCCCGATCGAGCCGCTCGTCGCGCGGGTGAACGCCTCGCGGGACGACGACGACCCGCGGGAGGTGTTCGTGTTGCGCCCGGCGGCCCACGAGTTCGTCGCCGTCTACGTCGTCTTCGACCGCGACGGCGTCCTCGCGCAGACCGTCAGGGACACCTACGACCTCGGGGCCGGACTGGCGGCGGGGCTCGACGCGAGCTATCCCGACGGCGAAGACGGCGATTCCTCCCTCCTCGACGACTCGGGCGGACCGGACGACTCGGACGACTCGGACGACGACGACTTCGACGCCCTCGACCGCCTGTAGACCGGCGGCGCCCCGTCGCCGACCGCGCGGAGCTACAGCCAGTCGGCGTCGGGGTCGACGCGGCCCGCCGGCGTCTCGCCGTTCAATACGGCGGCCACGTCGCCCGCGCCGCTCCGGTTCAGGTCGTCTTTCGCCTCCTCGCTGTACCACGCCGCGTGCGGCGTGACGACCGTGTCGTCGCGCCCGACGAGCGGGTCGTCCTCCGGCGGTTCCTCGGCGAGCACGTCGAGGCCGGCGGCCTTTATCGCGTCCGCCTCGAGCGCGTCGAGCAGCGCGTCGGCGTCGACGACCGGGCCGCGGCTCACGTTGACCACGACCGAGTCCTCGTCGAGTCGCGCCAGCGCGTCGGCGTCGACCATCCCCCGCGTCGCGTCCGTCAGGGGCGCGTAGACCCCGACGTGGTCCGACCGGTCGAACAGCGCCTCGAACGCTACCTTCTCGACGCCGCAGTCGGCCATCTCGTCGGCGTCGACGAACGGATCGTGTGCGATCAGGTCGGCGTCGAAGCCGGAGAGCTGCTCGGCCGCCCGCTTGGCGATCGGCCCGAACGAGAGCAAGCCGATCGTCGACGCGCTGACGCGCCGGATCGGCGTGCCGGCCTCCCAGTCCCACCCGCCGGCGGCGACCGCGTCGTCGTACGGCTTCAGCGACCGCAGACACCCGAGGAGCAGCGAGACGGAGTGCGTCGCCACCTCGTCGGTGCAGTACTCCGGGACCCGGGTGACGGTGACGCCGCGCGCCGCGGCCGCCGCGACGTCGATGTTGTCGACGCCGACCGCCGACCGGACCACGACGTCGAGGTCCGTGGCCTCGAGCGCCGCCTCGGTGACGGGCGTGTTGATGTCGGTGACGACCGCGTCGGCGCCCGCGGCGGCGTCGATCAGTCGCTCGGTCGACCCCAGCTCCGCGACCTCGACGTCGACGGGCTCGTCGACCGCGTCGGCGAGGACCTCGCGGTACGTCTCCGGGTCTATCATCGGGAACGCCGACAGCACGACTCTGGGCATACGCGCCGTTTCTTCGCCCCACCACTTTACGGCTGTCACTGACGGTGTCAGGCCCTCGTACGTCCGTTTCGATCGTGATCGATCGGTCTCCGCGGCCGCGTTCCGATGGCTCTTTGCGCCCGCCGGTCGTACGGCGTCCCGTGAGCGACGAGCCCTCGAAACCGCCGATGCTGGTGCTGTTGGAGTCGCTGTCGTTCTACCGCAACGTCCGCGTCGGGGCGGCGGCGGGCGCCCTGCTCGCGGTGACGCTGTACCTCGTCCGGACGCTGGAGCTCCTCGGGCCGGTGATCGACACGCGCGACTACCCGCTGTTCGGGTCGGACGTGTGGTTCCTCCTGCTGGCGTTCGTGCTCGCCGCGACCTCGGCGCTGTCGGTCGCGGTCGCGCTCACGATCGCCGTGGCGGTCCGCGGCGCAGGCGAGGGCGATCCGGAGTCGGCCGAGTGACCGACGCGCCGCTAAGGGCGGTCAAAACGGGGCGTTGCGGGACGATCAGCGTGAAGACGGAGCGTCAGTCGGCGGTGCAGGAGGCCTCGCCCTCGTCACCGGTGAACTCCTGTGCCGGCTCCGTGAGCTTGTAGAGGTTCTGCCTGGCGTCCGCGAAGTAGACGTCCTCGTCGACGACGCCGATCCCTTCGAGCCGTTCGAGCGCGTATCGGACGGTGCGGGCCGACAGCATCGACTCTTGGACGATCCCCTTCTGGGTCAACGGTCCGTTGTACTCGAGCACCTTGAAGACGAGTTTGGCGCTCGGTGGGAGGTCGTCGAGGCCCTCCGTTTGGGTTCCTTCCATCGTTACGATTCGAAACCGTACACGCTCATAAATGTTGATGGAGCATCCGGGCAAAACCGCCATTTACCGGCGATTACGGCCGGTTCCCGTCGCATATACCGGCAACTATGGCCGCGTTCACCCCGCTGGACTGACCAGTCAGTCAGCGATTTCGCTCGCGCGCGCTTCGGCCGCGACGACGCGCGCCGGACGGACCGGGGAATCCACCCGCGGCGCTCCCGTCTCGGTCGCGGCCGGCGGCGGGAACGAACGGCTTTTCACGGGCGCTCGCGGATCCGAAGGCATGAGCGACGACTCGGGCCTCTCAGACCACGCGCGCGGCGTGGTCGTCACGACCATCTGCTGCCTCGCCGGGATCGCCGCCGGCGTCGTCTCGGCCGTCTACGTCGGCACCGATCCGGCGTCCGCCGCGAGCACCACCGCGGTGTTCGTGCTCGGCGCGTTCGTCATCGCACAGTACCCGGTGTTCAAGGCGGTCGGCGTCGGGGACTTCGGCGTCAAGGACAACCTCTACATCGCGTTCCTCACGTTCACCCTCTGGTTCATCAGCTACACCGTCCTCCTGACGTCCGGCGTCGAACTGGGGGTCTGAGATGGCCGACGACAGTATCGCGGTCGTGGACCTCGATCGGTGCCAGCCCGACCGCTGTAACTACGAGTGTATGAAGGACTGCCCGCCCAACCGGACGGGCAAGGAGTGTATCACCGAGCGCGGCGAGGACGCCGAGGAGGGCGACCCGGACCAGATCCACATCTCCGAGGAGATCTGTCTGGGCGAGAGCTGCGGCATCTGCGTCAACTCGTGTCCGTTCGACGCCATCGAGATCATCAACCTCCCCTCCGAGCTCGACGACGACCCGGTCCACCGCTACGGCGACAACGCGTTCTCGCTGTACGGCCTCCCGACCCCCCAGCCGGGCAGCGTCACCGGCATCCTCGGGCCGAACGGGATCGGGAAGTCGACCGCGGTCCACGCGCTCGCCGGCGAGATGGTCCCGAACCTCGGCGACCACGCCGCCGACGGCGACTGGGAGCGCGTCCTCGACCGCTTCCGCGGTACCGGGCTCCAGAACTACCTCGAATCGCTGAAGGACGGCGACGTGACGGTCGCGCGAAAGCCGCAGTACGTCGACCAGATCCCGAACCAGTTCGACGGCAACACCCGCGAACTGCTGGAGCGCACCGACGAGCGCGGCGCGCTCGACGACCTCGTCGACCGCCTCAACATCCGTCCGGTGATGGACCAGGACATCGACTCCATCTCCGGCGGCGAGCTCCAGCGCGTCGCCATCGCGGCGTGTCTCGCCCGCGACGCGGACTTCTACTTCCTCGACGAGATCACGCCGTACCTCGACATCGGCCAGCGGATGATCGTCGCCCGGCTCATCCGCGAGCTCGCGGACGACGACGCGGCCGACCGGTCGATGCTCGTCGTCGAGCACGACCTCGCCATCCTCGACCTGCTCGCGGACACCCTCCACGTCGCGTACGGTGAGCCCGGCGCGTATGGTGTCATCACCGACCCGAAGTCGGTCCGCAAGGGGATCAACGAGTACCTGAAGGGGTACCTCGACAACGAGAACATGCGGATCCGCCCGTCGGCGATCACCTTCGAGGAGCACGCGCCGCGGGTCGCCTCGCGGAGCGAGACGCTGATCGAGTACCCCGACCTGCGGAAGTCGTACGGCGACGGCGAGTTCGAACTTCACGTCGAGGGCGGCGAGATCAACCGCTCCGAGGTGCTCGGCGTCGTCGGTCCGAACGGGATCGGGAAGTCCACGCTCGCGGAGCTGTTCACGGGCGACTTAGAGCCCGACGAGGGCGAGCTCGACTTCGCGCTCGACATCTCCTACAAGCCGCAGTACATCGACATCGACCGGCACATGCGGGTCGACGCGTTCCTCTCGTCGATCACCGACGAGTTCGGCTCCTCCTACTGGAACACCGAGATCGCCCAGCCGCTCCAGTTGGAGCGCGTCATGGAGCAGAACCTCGCCGACCTCTCGGGCGGGGAGCGCCAGCGCGTCGCCATCGCCGCGTGCCTCTCCGACGACGCCGACCTCTACCTGCTCGACGAGCCCTCGGCTCACCTCGACGTGGAACAGCGCGTGCGGGCGACGACCGCGATCCGCCGGTACGCCGAGAACCACGACGCGACGGTGATGGTGATCGACCACGACATCTACATGATCGACCTGCTGGCCGACCGCCTGATGGTGTTCGACGGCGAGCCGGCCGAACGCGGGCGGGCGGCCCCGCCCCAGGACATGCGCGACGGGATGAACGAGTTCCTCGCCGACCTCGAGATCACCTTCCGCCGCGACGAGCGCACCGGACGCCCCCGGATCAACAAGCCGGGCTCGCAGCTCGACAGCCAGCAGAAGCGCGACGGCGAGTACTACTACTCCGGCTGACGCGGTCGCCGCTACCCCGAACCTTTCCTCGCCCGGCTCCGGATCGCCGCCATGCCCGAGACGGACGCCGACCTGTTCGGCATGACGTGGGAGGACGCCGCGGCCGCGATCGACGACGCCGACTTCGCGGTCCTCCCGACCGGCAGCATCGAGCAGCACGGGCCGCACCTCCCCGTGTCGACCGACACGCTCCGCGCGGACCACCTGACCGCGGAGCTCGTCGCCGCCGCCGGCGAGTTCGACCTCGACCTGCTGCGGCTCCCGCCGCTCCCGTACGGCCAGTCGGAACACCACATGCGGTTCCCGGGGACGGTAACCCTCTCGACGGAGACGTACGTCGACGTGGTCCGCGAGATCGGCGAGTCGATCGCGGAACACGGCGTCGAGCGGCTCCTCATCCTGAACACCCACGGGGGGAACCGGGAGCCGCTGTCGATCGCCGCCGACCGGCTGGGCCGCGACACCGACCTCACGGTCCACTTCGTCCACTGGACGGACTTCGCGCGAGAGGACCTGAAGGAGGCGTACGGCGAGGGGTGGGGCCACGCCGGCGACCACGAGACGAGCTTCGTCGAGCTGTACCGCCCGGACCTCGTTCGGACGGAGAAGAAGGAGCCGCAGGAAGCCGACGAGATGCCGCGCACCCGGAGCTACGAGTACTTCGATCAGGTGACCGAGCTGGGCGGGCTCGGCGACCCGACGAACAGCGACCCGGACGCGCTCGAACCGATCGTCGAGGCCACGACGCGGGAGATCCTGGGCGCGCTCGTCGACGACATCGACGCGGGGTGGTGAGCTCAAGTGGGACTCGGGCCCCCGCTCCCAACCTGCGGTATCGAAGCGATTAAGCCCGGAACACGCGAACCCCGGCGCATGAAACACCTCATCATCCGCGGCGACCCCGACATCCGGAAGGACGCGGTGATCGAGCACGACGGCGAGGAGCTGGTCTGTTTCGGCATCAACGTCCAGGGCGGCTGGCACGGCCCGGACGAGCCGCAGCTCTGGTGTACCGTCGGCACCGAGGACGAGCGCGAGGTCTACGACAAACGCGAGTACGTCCCCCACTGGCTCGACGTCGAGACGGTCGACGCCGAGGACCTCGACGTGATCAAGGCGAAGGGCGACCTCTCCGTCTGACGCGCTGATCCCTCTTCGCGGACGCTCCTACCCGTCCACCGGCGGGTCCGCCAGCCACGCCTCGATGGCGCCGGCCATCGCGCCGCGCCGGTGGATCGTCCCCGCCGCGGGGTCGACGACCGTGCTCTCGGTCCCGGGCGTCTCGCCGCCGTCGATCACGGCGGTGACCCCCTCGCTGACCCGCTCGCCGAGACCGCCGGGACTGGTGACGCTGCCGGTCCCGGAAACGTTGGCGCTCGTCGCCGTGAGGGGACCGGTCTCGGCCATGAGCGCCCGCGCGAGGTCGTGGTCCGGCACGCGGATCCCGACGCGGTCGCGGCCGGCGGTGAGCGCGTCCGGCACGCGGTCGCCGCGCTCGACGACGACGGTCACCGGTCCCGGGAGGAACGCCCGTGCGAACGCCACCGCCCGCTCCGTCGGGCGGGTGTAGCGGAGGGCGTCGTCGACGCTCGCGACGCCGAGCGAGAGCGGGTTCGACCGATCGCGACCCTTCAGGTCGAAGACGCGCTCGACGGCGGCCGCGTCGAGGGCGTCCGCGCCGAGCCCGTACACCGTCTCGGTCGGATAGACGACGAGCTCCCCGCGGTCGACGGCGGCGGCCGCCGCGCGCAGCTCGTCGGTTCGGTCCGAGTCGTCGCTCGTGTCGGCTGTCACGGCCGTCAGTTCGACCCGGAGTTGAAAAAGGGTGACGAGTGGGTGCGCGGCGCTCGCACCGCCGCGGGCGGTCGCGGCCGCGCGAGCGAGCGACGGGCAGCGATCGCGTCGGTCGGTGACGACCGGCGAGCGCGTCAGTCGACGAGGTCGGCGACCGCGTCGTCGATCGCTTCGGCGTCGGGGAACTCCGGGTGCTCGCTCGCGACCCACGCGTGCTCGACGGTGCGGTCGGCGTCGAGCAGGAGGACCGCGGGGCGGCTCTCCGTGACCCCGGTCATGCCGTCGATGTCGTGTGCGAGGCCGTACTCCTCGATCACGCCCGCGCCCGGGTCGGAGAAGATCCGCACGCCGTCGCCGCGATCGGCGAGCAGCCGCTTGTGGGCGTACGGCGTCGAGATGGAGACGCCGAGGACGTCGACGTCGTCGCTCCACCCGTGGTCGTCGACCGTGTTGTAGAGGTACGTCCCCTGGAACGCGCCGTCCATCGGGTGGAAGAGGAGGAGCGTCGGCCCGTCGACGACGTCGGCGAGCGCGCGGTCCTCCCAGTACTCGTCGCTCACGAGCGGACGCGTGAAGTCGGGCGCGGTGTCGCCCTCGGCGACGTGATCGGTCTCCGGGAGCGAGACGACGTCGAAGTCGACCATCTAGGCACCTCCCTCGCCGTAGGTCCCGTTCAGGTACTCGACGATGTTCGCGCTCTCGGACATGGTGACGCCGGTCTCGCGGTCGACGATCGCCGGGACGCTCCGCGCGCCGGAGACGCGCTTGACGACGTTGCGCTCGGAGTGCATCGGCTCGACGTACCGCGACCGGTACGACAGGTCGAGTTCGTCCAGCGTCCGGACCACGCGCTCGCAGAACGGACACGCCTGAAGCCGGTACAGGGTGATCTGTGGCTCGCTCATGTCCCGCGATTCGCCCGCGAGACGGGTAATCGTGTCGACAGCGGCACCCCGCGGTCGGGGCCGGCCCGAGCCGTCTCGGACCGGTCGCGCCGCTCGCGTGAGGGTTGCCGAAGGGAACGCTTTAATCGCGGGCCGACGGATGACAAACGAACATGGGCTTGTCGTCTAGCGCACCGGTGATCCACGTCCTCCAGATACCGATGCCGGGCCAGGACATCGTGACCGTTCTCGGCATCGCCGCGATCGCCGTGTTGGTCGGGCTCTCGGCGTTCTTCTCCTCGTCGGAGATCGCGATGTTCTCGCTACAGCAACACCGCATCGACAGCCTCGTCGACGAGGGGGTGACGGGGGCGGAGACGATCCGCGACATGAAACAGAACCCCCACCGACTGCTGGTGACGATCCTCGTCGGCAACAACATCGTCAACGTGGCGATGACCTCGATCGCCACCGCGCTGTTCGGGATCTACCTCTCGCGGGGGCAGTCGGTGCTGGCGACGACGTTCGGGATCACGACGCTCGTGCTGATCTTCGGCGAGAGCGCGCCGAAGTCGTACGCCGTCGAGAACACCGAGTCGTGGGCGCTCCGCATCGCCCGCCCGCTGAAGGCCTCGGAGTACGCGCTCTACCCGCTCGTCGTCCTCTTCGACTACATCGTCAAGGGGGTCAACAGCGTCATCGGCGGCTCGGCCGCCATCGAGTCGACGTACGTCACCCGCGACGAGATCCAGGACATCATCGAGACGGGCGAGCGCGAGGGCGTCATCGAGGAGGAGGAGCGGGAGATGCTCGACCGCATCTTCCGGTTCAACAACACCATCGCCAAGGAGGTGATGACGCCGCGGCTCGACGTCACGGCGGTCGCGAAGGCGGAGTCCGTCGAGGAGGCGATCGAGACGTGCATCCAGGCCGACCACGAGCGCGTCCCGGTGTACGAGGGGAACCTCGACAACATCATCGGCGTGGTGACCGTGCGCGACCTGGTGCGCGAGCTGCGCTACTCCGAGGGGCAGCCCTCCCTCGAACGGGTCGTCAAGCCCACGCTCCACGTCCCCGAGTCGAAGAACGCGGACGAGCTGCTCGCGGAGATGCAGGACAACCGCCTCCAGATGGTGACCGTCATCGACGAGTTCGGCACCACCGAGGGGATCATCACCTTAGAGGACATGGTCGAGGAGATCGTCGGCGAGATCCTGGAGGGCGACGAGGAGGCACCGGTGGAGTTCGTCGACGACAACGTCGCGGTCGTCCAGGGCGAGGTGAACATCGACGAGGTCAACGAGATCCTCGGGATCGACCTCCCGGAAGGCGAGGAGTTCGAGACGCTCGCCGGCTTCGTGTTCAACCGCGCCGGGCGGCTCGTCGAGGAGGGCGAGGAGATCGAGTTCGACAGCATCCGGATCCGGATCGAGCGCGTCGACAACACGCGGATCATGTCCGCGCGGGTGACGGTCCTCGACGGGACCCCCGTGGCGGCGGACTCGACCGCGCCGGTGGAGGCCACGGACTCGACCGACGAGAGCGGGGCGGCGGAGACGGACGCGGGCGGCGACGCCGCGCAGAACGACTCGCCGTGAGTCGCCGGTAGGCGGTTTTCCGAGTTCGTCGAGACGCCGACGAATCTGTCTCAGACTGCGTACGCGCGGGCGGCCGCGACGAGCGCCTTCCGGTAGTCGCTCTCCGAGGGGTCGTGTCCGAGGTCGAGGAACCGCTCTTTGAACGCGTCGACGTCGACGGCGTCCGTGTCGCTGCCGGCCGCCCGCGCCAGGTCGTAGATGCGGTGGTCGGGGCCGGCGATGTCGTGTCGCTCCACCAGCGCGAGCGCGAACGCGGCGTTGACGGCCGTTATCTCCGGGTCGGCTCCCGCCGTCACCGGGGGCGACCCGGTCCGCGACACGTCGGGGCGGTCCGCGACCGCGGCCGCCAGCGTCGACTCGAGGAAGCCGAGCAGCTTGTCCGCGGGCGCCACGGAGAGCGTGATGTCGTCGGCGTAGATGTCTTTCATGTGGTTCGCGATCTGGTAACAGTGCGCGAGCTTTCGCCGCTCGACAGACTCGCCCGCGAGCCCGAGGTACAGCGCCTCCTCCGTGGACTGGAGGTGCGAGGGGTGGCCCTCCTCGTAGCGGGCCATGTGCGAGAGCTCGTGGATCGCCAGTTCGCGCGCCATCGCGCTCGTGGCGGCCCGTCGGGAGACGTTCAGGACGTGGTGGTCGTCGTAGTGGCCGGCCCAGGTCCGCTCGTCGGGGTCGTCGCGGACCACGACGCGGACCGGCGCGTCGACGGAGCGCTCGGTCTCGAAGAGGTCCGCCGCGCCGAGAAACGGGTCTGGGGGAACGTCCCCCTGAACGCGAAGATCCATGCGTACAGTTCACACGGGAACCGGCGGTAAGTCTCTTGCGCTCGTGGAACCCGGCCGCCGACGCCCGCCGTGCCGATGCGTCGCGGGCGTCGGCCCCCGCGGCGCCCCGGCGTACGCTTTTCACCCCGCTGTCCGAACGCCGAGATATGCGCATCTACGCGGCCTACGACGACGGGGTCCGGGTCGTCGACCCCGCGACCGGCGCGGTCGAGACGCGCCTCTCCGGCCAGCGCGTCGAGTGCCTCTCCGCGACGCCCGGCGCGGCCCGGGGCGACGTCGACGACGAAACCGACGCGAGCGGCCCGGCGCGCGTCCTCGCGGGGACGTCCGAGGCGGGACTGTTCCGCTCCGTCGACGGCGGCGAGCGGTTCACGCGCGCAGCCGCCTCGACGCTCGGCCCCGAGGGGTCCGGACCGGACGCGGTGACCGCGGTCGCGACGAGCCCGCACGACCCCGCGATCGTCTGGATCGGCACGGAGCCCTCGCGGGTGTACCGCTCCGCGGACGGCGGGGAGACCGCGAGGCGGGTCGGCGGGCTCACCGACCTCCCGTCGGCGTCCGAGTGGTCGTTCCCGCCGCGACCCGACACGCACCACGTGCGGTGGATCGAGCCCTGCCAGGCCGATCCGGAGCGGTGGCTCGTCGGCATCGAGGCGGGCGCGCTCGCCGTGACGGCCGACGGCGGCGAGACGTGGACCGACCGACCGCCGGGGTCGCGCCGCGACACGCACGCGATGGCGACCCACCCCGACGCCCCCGACCGCGTCTACGCCGCCGCTGGCGACGGCTTCGCCGAGAGCGACGACCGCGGCGACTCGTGGCGCGTCCGCGACGCCGGCCTCGACCACGGGTACGTCTGGGGGCTCGCGGTCGACCCCGGCGGCCCCGATACCGCCTTGGTCAGCGCGGCCGAGAGCGCGACTGCGGCCCACCGCCGCGGCGAGGCGTACCTGTACCGGTACCGCCGGGACGGGGAGGGAGACGGCGGATCCGCGGCTGACGCGGGCGCGTTCGAGCGCCTCGACGACCGCGGGTTCCCGACGGGTGCGGGGACGTACCGCGCGGTCCTCGCGCCGGGCCGAACCACCGGGGCGGTCTGGGCGCTCTCGAACCGCGGGCTCTTCGTCACCCGCGACGCGGGCGACTCCTTCGAGCAGGTCCCGGTCGACCTCCCCGACCGTCCGGCGCGGGCGCTCGCGGTCGCGTGAACAGCGAGCGAAGCGGAGTCGACGCCGGACGCGGTCGGCCCGGTCAGTTCCGGACCGCGCCGACGATCAGGTAGACGAGCGGCGTGTCGAGGAGGGCGATCGCGAGCTTCAGCAGGTACTGGCCCAGGCCGAGCGCGAGCAGCGCCGCCGGGTCGAACACCGGCCCGACGCCGAGCAGGAGCGGGGCGGCGTAGAAGGCGACGCCGACGAAGATGGCGGTGTCTATCGCCTGGCTCGTGGCGGTCGAGCCGATGTTGCGGAGCCACAGCATCGCCTCGCCCGTGCGGTCGCGGATGGCGTGGAAGACGAACACGTCCCAGTTCTGGCTCACGACGTACGCCAGCAGGCTGCCCGCGACGACGTTCGTCGCCGGTCCGAGCGCCGTCTGGAAGGCGGCGGACACCTCGGGGTCGACCCCGGGCGCCGCGAGCGTCGACCACACCAGCGCCAGCACGAGGAAGTTCGCGAGGAACGCGACGTTGACGACCACCTGCGTCGCCCGCCGGCCGTACAGTTCCGCGTAGCAGTCGGAGGCGAGGAACGTGAGCGCGTACGCGAGCGCGGCGCCCGGCAGCAGGATCTCCGCGCCGACCACCGGCAGCGAGACCGGGAGCGGCAGCGCGAGCACCTTCGCGGCGGTGAGCTGTGCGGTCCCGAGCGCGACCGTGAACAGCGTGACGAGCGCCACCGCCGCGACCGCCGACCGGTCCAGCGGGTCGGTCCGGAACGGGCCGGCGTCGTCGGCCGCCGTCCGGCTACTCATCGGTCTCCTCCGCCGACTCGCTCCCTCCGGACCCCGCCGCGGTCGACGGGAAATCGTCGTCGAGGCGGTCGTGTCGGGCGTCGATCTCGTCGAGCAGGTCGAGCGTCTTCCGGATCGACGCGCGGACCGCGTCGCTGCGGTTCACGAACTTTCCGTCGTCGCCGACGTGCTCGTCGAGGTCTCCGAGCAGCTCCGCCGGGATCTCGACGCTTATCTTCGGCATACTCGCGTCGTGAACGCCGAGCGGGGATGAACGTTATTATCCGAGGATTATCGGTGGGCACTCCCGGTACTCGTTCGATCAACCCGGTCGCCCCGCACCGTCTCGCACAGAACTCGTAAACCGCTACGTTGAAGTGGGTTTACGAAACCGTTCAGGCATGGCAACGAACACGGAGTCCGTCGATCTCGTCGGCGACGAGGCGGCGACGAACCTCGCCCGCGCCGCGCTGTTCGCGGCCCTGGTCGGCGCGTTCGCGTACGTATCCTTCCCGTTCCCGGTGTCGCCCGCGCCGGTCACGCTCCAGGTGCTCGGCGTGTTCCTCGCCGGGATCTTCCTCGGCCCGGTCTGGGGCGGCGCGGCGCTCGTCCTCTACCTCGCGGCCGGCGCGCTCGGCGCGCCGGTGTTCTCCGGCGGCGCCGCCGGCTTCGGGGAACTCGTGGGCTCGACCGCCGGGTACCTCTGGTCGTACCCGATCGCCGCCGCGCTCGTGGGCGCGATCGTCCACCGCGGCGCCGGTCTCCGCGACCTCGACGCCGTCTCCGCGCCGGTCCTCGTGGGCGCGATGGCCGCGGGAACGGTCGCCGTCTACGCGATGGGCGTCGTCGGCCTCTACCTGACGCTGAACCTCACCCTCGCCGAGGCGTTCGTCCAGGGGGCCGTCGTCTTCCTCCCGGCAGAGGGCGCGAAGATGGCCGCGGCGGTCGGTATCGTCCGGTCCGACGCGATCGCGGCCGCGTGAGGTGACGCCGTGATCGAGGTCGACGGCGTCACCTGCCGGTACGGCGGCTCGGACGGCGGCGACGGCGTCACCGCCGTCGACGACGTCTCGCTGTCGATCCCCGACGGGGAGTTCCTGATCGTCGCGGGCGCGAACGGGTCTGGCAAGACGACGCTGGTGCGGACGTTCAACGGCCTCGTCGAGCCCGACGCCGGCCGCGTCGCGGTCAACGGGACCCCCGTCGAGGCCGACCTCGTCGCGGCCCGGACCGCGGTCGGCATGGTGTTTCAGGACCCGCGCGACCAGTTCGTCGCGGCGACGGTCGGCGCGGACGTCGCCTTCGGCCCGGAGAACCTCGGGCTCTCACACGCCGAGATCGACCGCCGCGTCGAGGCCGCGCTCGCCGCCGTCAACATGGCCGGTCGCGAGGGGGACCGGATCGCGTCGCTGTCGGGCGGCGAGCGCGAGCGCGTCGCGATCGCCGGCGCGCTGGCGATGGAGCCGGACCACCTCGTCTTGGACGAGCCGTTCACCGGGCTCGACGAGCCCGCCCGGCGCTCGGTCGTGGAGCGGCTCCGCGGGCTCCGCCGCGAGGGGACCGGCGTCGTCGTCGTCACCCACGACCTCCGGGACGTGTTCCGGGTCGCCGACCGCGTGGTCGGGCTGGCCGACGGGGGCGTCGCCGTCGACGCTCCGCCGGACGAGGCGGCCGACTCGCTGCCCGGACTCGACGTGCGCGTCCCGGACCGCGCCGCCGACGGGCCGCGCCCGGGCCGCCGATGACGCTCTCGTACGTCCCCGGCGACTCCGTCGGCCACCGGCTCGACCCGCGCTCGAAGCTCCTCGTCCAGGTCGCCTTCGCGGCGGCGGCGTACGCGTACACCACGCCGCGGGGACTCGCCGTCCTCACGGTCGCCGCCGCCGCCTGCCTCCTCGCGGCCGACGGCGGCCTCCGCGACCTGTGGACCTACCGGGTCGCGCTCCCGTTCCTGCTCGTCGCGCCCGTCGTGGCCGGCGCGACCGTCGGCGCGCCGTGGTTTCGGGTCGAGCGCGCGACCGACACGGCGCTCGCGAGCTACCGCGTCCTCCTCATCCTGGTCGTCGCGGCCGCCTACGTCCGATCGACGCCGGTCCGCGAGTCGCGCGCGGCGCTCCAGCGGACGGTCCCGGGCCGACCGGGCGTCTTCCTCGGCGCGGGCGTCGCGCTCGTCTTCCGGTTCCTCCCCCTCCTGCGGCGAGACCTGCTCACGGCGCGCGCGGCGATGCGGGCGCGGCTCGGCGACGAGCGCCCCGTCCGAGACCGGATGCGGATCGTCGCCGTCGCGGGGATCGACCGCGCGTTCTCCCGGGCCGACCGCCTCGGGACCGCGCTCGTCGCCCGCTGTTTCGCGTGGAACCCGACGCTCCCGCGGCTGGCGTTCCGCCGCGTCGACGCCCCGGCGCTGGCCTTCGCCGCGGCCCTGATCGCGGCGACCCTCGTCCGGATCGCGTGACCCCGCGCCGTCCGGCGGTCGCGTCGCGTGAACGCAGCGCGACGAACTCCTCGTTGTGGCAAGTTTTAACCCGACTCTATCCCGGTGATCGATCATGACTCCCTTACAGGCGGCCACCCGCGAGACCTTCTGGACCATCGGTCCGGTGGGGAAGGCCGCGTTCTACTGGCTCGCCGCCGTCGCGGTCCTCGTCTTCCTGTACGGCGTGTACGCGCGGTTCGCGGCGTACGCGCGCGGGAGCGCGGACCCCCGCGACCGGCTGTCGAACCTCCCCGGCCGGGTGGTCGGGGCGACGAAGACCGTCCTCACGAACGAGAACCAGTTCGACGGAGACCTCTACACCGGCGTGATGCACACGTTCGTGCTGTGGGGCTTCCTCACCCTGCTCGTCGCGACGACCATCCTCGGGATCGACATCGACGTCTACCGCCCGCTCACGGGCGAGTCGTTCTGGGTCGGCGACTTCTATCTGGCCTACCAGTTCGCCGTCGACGCGTTCGGGCTGCTGTTCGTCGTCGGCGTCGGGATGGCGGGCTACCGCCGCTACCGGACCCGCGAGGGGCGGCTGTGGAGCAAACACAGCTCCTTCGAGGACGCGGCGTTCCTCTGGACCCTCTTCCTGCTCGGGGTCGGCGGCTTCGTCGTCGAGGGCGTGAGCATGGTCGGCCAGCCGCAGCGGGCGACCGAGACGGTGAGCTTCGTCGGGATGGCGCTCGCGACCGCGTTCCGGACGGCCGGGCTCACGGCCGCGGGCGCCGAGGCGGCGTACGGCGTCCTCTGGTGGAGCCACTCGCTGCTGGCGTTCGCGTTCGTCGCGTGGATCCCGTACGCGAAGCCGTTCCACATGCTCTCCTCGTTCGCGAACGTCGTCGCCCGCGACGAGAAGGCGGGCGCGCGGCTCCCGAACGTCCCGGCCGACCTCGACCACACGAACGCGGAGTCGCTCGACGACTTCACGTGGAAGGAGCTGATGGACGGCGACGCCTGTACGAAGTGCGGGCGGTGTACCGACGCCTGTCCCGCCGACACGGTCGGCCGCAACCTCGACCCCCGGAACGTCATCCTCGATTTGAAGGCGTACCGCGAGTCGGTGAGCGACGACCCGGTGGCCGGCTCCGGCGGCGGCGCGGTGGCGACGGACGGCGGGACCGTCCCCATCGTCGCCGACGAGGGCGGCGTCATCGACGCCGAGTCGATGGAGTCGTGTATGTCCTGTATGGCGTGTATGGACGCCTGCCCGGTCGACATCGAACACCTCACCTCCTTCACGAAGATGAATCGCCAGCTCGTCGACGAGGGGGCGGTCGACTCGAACCTCCAGGACGTGTTCCAAGACGTGATGGGGAAGGGGAACACCTTCGGCGAGTCGCAGTCGACGCGGGGCGACTGGGCCGACGACCTCGACGACGTCCCGGTCCCGGACGCCCGCGAGACCGAGGTGGAGTACCTCTGGTACGTCGGCGACTACCCGAGCTTCGACGACCGGAACAAGAAGGTGGCGCGGGCGCTCGCCCGCCTCTTCGACGAGGCCGACGTCTCCTTCGGCATCCTCTTCGACGACGAGAAGACGGACGGCAACGACATCCGGCGCATCGGCGAGGAGTTCCTCTACCTCGAGCTCGCCGGCCACCACGTCGAGACGTTCGCGGACTGCGAGTTCGAGAACATCGTCTGTACCGACCCGCACTCGTACAACACGATCAAAAACGAGTACCCCGAGGTCGACTTCGCGGAGTTCGCGGACGACCCGATGATGCCGTTCGACCGCGAGGAGCCGTGGAACGCCGACGGCGCGGTCGACGTCTTCCACTGGACGCAGGTGGTCGAGGAGCTGGTGAGCGAGGGGCGGCTCGGCCTCTCCGGCGACGAGCTCGACTACACCGTCACCTACCACGACCCCTGTCACCTCGGGCGGTACAACGACGAGTACGAGGCCCCTCGCGAGCTGATCAGAGCGACCGGCGCCGACCTCCACGAGATGCCCCGCTCGCGGGACGACTCGTTCTGCTGCGGCGGCGGCGGCGGCGGCCTCTGGACCGAACACGAGGAGGAGGTCAAGCCGAGCGAGGAGCGCCTGCGCGAGGCGGTCGAGGACACGGACGCGGGCGCGGCCGTCGAGAAGTTCGTCGTCGCCTGCCCGATGTGTACGACGATGTTCGAGGACGGGCGGAAGACGGGGGACTTCGAGGACCAGATCGAGATCGTCGACGTGGCGGAGCTGCTGATCGAGGCGGTCGACGCCGGTCGCTGACGCTCGGCCGCTCCCGTTCGGGACCGGCGACCTACGCGCGTCGCGACTGCGCGCCCGCCTCGTCCGTGCGCCGCAACAGCGCCCGCCCGGGGGCGCGGTCGCGGACCGGCGCGTCGCCGAGGTAGTCGACGAGCGCGTCACGGAGCAGGGCGACGCCCTCGTCGTCGAGCGCCGCGCCCCGCTCTAGGGACTCGATCGGGCGGCGGTACGCGGGGTCCTCGTCGGTCGCGTTCCGCGCGGCGTCGAGCAGCGCCGCGTGAGCCACCCACGCCTCTTCCCGGGTGGCCGTCGGCGCCGGCGGCTCGTCTGTCGTGGGAGGGGTCATTCGTCCGGGTTCTCCCGGCACGGGGACTTAAAACCACGTCCCCGTTCGCGTCGGAGCCGCCGCCGCGAGGCCGTTGGAACCCGTTCGCTTCCGTCTCACGGCCGTATTCCGCCGAATTACATAGCTCTATATAGAATATGTATCGACGCATAGCGCTACCGGGTCATATGCGCCCCCTTGTACCGCTCATAGCATACTACTTAACCGGAACTCGCCCAGACACGGGTGATGGCTTCTAGCCACGACGCGGACACCGCGGGGATCACACGGCGGAAATCGCTCTCGGCGCTCGCCGGCGCGGGGGCGCTGGCCCTCGCCGGCTGTACCCAGAGCGGGAACGGCGGCGACGGCGGTGACGAGCTCTCCGGCCCGATCAACATCGCCGGGTCGAGCACCGTCTTCCCGCTGATGAGCGCCGTCATGGAGGACTTCGCCGCGGAGCATCCGGGCGTCGACCCCGACATCAGCTCCACGGGTTCGGGCGGCGGCTTCTCGAACTTCTTCTGTACGGGCGACACCGACTTCAACAACGCGAGCCGCCCGATCCAGCCCGAGGAGGAGGAGCTGTGCGCGGACAACGGCGTCGAGTTCGTCGAGCTGATCGCGGCGACCGACGCGCTCACCGTCGTCGTCAACCCCGAGGCCGACTGGATCGACTCGCTCACGACCGAGGAGCTCGCCCAGATCTGGAAGTCCGACCCCGTCCAGACGTGGGACGAGGTCCGCGACGAGTTCCCGAACGAGGAGATCGAGCGGTTCGGCGCCGCCGACACCTCCGGCACGTACGACTACTTCATCGAGGCGATCCTCGAAGACGAGGGCCACACCAGCGAGTACCAGGCGACCGAGCAGGACAACACGATCGCCCAAGGCGTCTCCGGTAGCGAGTACGCGATCGGCTACTTCGGCTTCGCGTACTACTTCCAGAACCCCGACCAGCTGAAGGCGCTCGGGATCGACGACGGCGACGGGCCGGTCGAGCCGAGCCTCGAGACCGCCTCCTCCGGCGAGTACACGCCGCTCTCCCGGCCGCTGTTCACCTACCCGTCCATCTCCTCGCTGGGCGAGGAGCACATCGCGGAGTTCGCCCGCTACTTCGTCGAGCAGACGACGAACGAGGAGCTCGTCGCCAACGACGTCGGGTACGTGCCCGCGACCGAGGAGACGCAGGAAGAGCAGATGCAGAAGCTCGAAGACGCGATCGAACAGGCGCAGGGCTGAGCCGGCGCGATGAACCGGTGTATTGATTTACGACAGCGTTCGATACCCCACCGTTCGTGACTGACAGCACAGAGAGTCCGGACCTGACCCGGCGGGACGGGCTCAAACGACTGAGGGAGGGTACCTACGGCGGGCTGTTCGCGGCGTGCGCCGCGATCACGCTGCTCACGACGGCCGCGATCTTCGTCACGCTCCTGTCGGACGCGGTGGTGTTCTTCCGATCGATCTCGATTCTCGAGTTCCTCACCGGTACCAACTGGAGCCCGAACCCCGCCGGCGGCGGCCAGGCGTTCGGCATCATTCCGCTCCTGATCGGGACGCTCGTCGTGACGGCCACGGCGGCGCTCATCTCGATCCCGGTCGGAACGCTGACCGCCATCTACCTCAGCGAGTACGCCACGCCGAACGCCCGGTCGATCCTGAAACCCCTCTTGGAGATCCTCGCCGGTATCCCGACGGTCGTGTACGGGTACTTCGCGCTCGTGTACGTCACCCCGGCGCTGAAGGCGACGCTGTTCCCGGAGATGAGCACCTTCAACGCGCTGTCGGCGTCGATCATGGTCGGCATCATGACGATCCCGATGGTGTCGTCGATCTCCGAGGACGCGATGAGCGCCGTGCCGGACGAGCTCCGGCAGGCCGGCTACGGGCTCGGCGCGACCAAGTTCGAGGTGTCGACCGGGATCGTCGTTCCGGCGTCGATCTCCGGGATCGCCTCCTCGTACATCCTCGCCGTGTCCCGCGCCATCGGCGAGACGATGATCGTCGTCGTCGCGATGGGCGCGCAGGCGCGGATGCCCGAGGTCCAGCAGGCGCTCTTCGGGATCCCCTTCGTCAACCCCGCCGACGTCCTCTTGGAGTCCGGGATGACCATCACGGTCGCGATGGTCCAGATCACCGGCGGCGACCTCACCGGCGGGACGCTCCCGTACAACTCGATGTTCGCGCTCGGCCTCGCGCTGTTCGCGGTCACGCTCGTTATGAACATACTCAGTGACATCATCGCGCAACGCTACCGGGAGGAGTACTGATGGCGACCGACAACGCGAACGCGGGCGGCTTCGGCGAGGTCAGCCGGGTCCGCGGGATCGTCTTCGAGTACCTCTCGTTCGGCGCGAGCGTGTTCGGCCTCGTCGCCCTCGGCGTCCTCCTAGTGTACGTCGCGATCGACGCCTTCGACCTCGCGAACGCCAGCCCCGAGTGGCTGCTCACGTACTTCCTCACGCTCGTCGTGCCCTTCCTCGCGTTCTGCCTGTACAGCGCGAGCGACCGCGACGTCACCCGGCGCGCGCTCGGCGCGCTCGGCGGCGGCCTCGTCGCCGTCGCCGCGCTGTTCACCGCGGTCGAGGCGTTCGTCGCGCCGATCCCCCGACTCAACTGGCAGCTCGCGTACCTCTTCGTCGTCGCCGCACCGGTCTCGGCGTACCTCGCGTACGTCGGGAGCGGCGGCCGCGTCGGGGCGGTCGGCTTCGGGCTCCTCGGTCGGCTCGTCGGCGGCGTCGCCATCGGGCTCGCGGTCGGCACGCTGTTCCTCGTGTTCGACCCGCTGCTGTGGTTCCTCGCGTACACGCTCGGCGTCCTCCCGGCGGTCGGGCTGTACGCGGTCGGCCGACGCCGGTCGACGCCCCGGGCGCAGACCGCGGCGGTCCCGGTCGCCCTCGCCGGGCTGATCGCCGCGGTGGTCCTCCGCGACGTGGTCGCCACGTACCCGTCCGACCTCATCATCTACCTCTGGACGGTCGCGGTCCCGGTCGCGGCCGCCGGGGGGCTCCTCGTCGCCGGTCGCAGCGGCCGCACCGTCGCGGCCCTCGTCGCCGGCCTCCCCCTCGCCGCCGCGGCCGCCGGCGGGTTCCTCGCCGCGGGCGTCGGGCTCCCGGGCCCCACGGTCCTCCTCGTCCTCGTCCTGACCGGCGTGCCGACCGCGGTGTACGTCTCGCGCGTGGCCGACGCCGGCGAGGGGCTCGCCGGCCTCGGGCTCCCGCTCCTCCTCGGCGCGGGCGTGATCGCCGGCGCCCTGATCGTCGAGGCGTGGGGCGTCCCGGCCCCCGACCCGTGGCTCGACGGGTCGTTCCTCACCGCCGCACCCTCTCGGACGCCGGTCGAAGCCGGGCTGTATCCGGCCATCGTCGGCTCCGTCATCATCATCGCGCTGGTCGCCGTGCTGTCGTTCGCGCTCGGCGTCGGCACGTCCGTCTTCTTAGAGGAGTACACGCCGGAGAGCGGGGCGCTCGGGACGCTGACGCGGATCCTCCAGGTGAACGTCGCGAACCTCGCGGCGGTCCCGTCGGTCGTCTACGGCCTCCTCGGCTTGGGCCTGTTCGCGAACCTCCTCGGGCTCGGCATCGGGACGGCCGTGACGGCGGCGCTGACGCTCTCGCTGCTCATCCTCCCGATCACGATCATCTCCGCGCAGGAGGCGATCCGGTCGGTCCCGGACGACCTCCGGCGCGGCTCCGACGCCATGGGCGCGACGCGCTGGCAGACGACGAAGAACGTCGTGCTCCCCGAGGCGATGCCGGGGATCCTCACCGGGACGATCCTGGCCCTCGGTCGGGCCATCGGGGAGACCGCCCCGCTGATCATGATCGGTGCGGCGACGACCGTGTTCCGAGCGCCGGACAGCCTGTTCAGCCGGTTCAGCGCCATGCCGATGCAGATCTACACGTGGGCCGGCTTCCCGCAGGCGGACTTCCGGTACGGCGTCGTCGCCGCAGGCGTTATCACGCTGCTTCTCATCCTCGTCGGCATGAACGGGACGGCGATTCTGCTGCGCAATCGCGCGGAACGGGGGAGCTAACATGAGTAACACCACATCAGACGACTCGCTCATCACGACGGAGGTACAGGCGGACTCGAACGACGACCGCGCGGCGGCGGCCGCCGGCACCGCGGTGGCGGCGCGGAACCTGAACGTCTACTACGGCGACGAGCAGGCGATCGACGACGTGACGATGGAGATCCCCGAGAAGCGCGTCACCGCGCTCATCGGCCCCTCCGGCTGCGGGAAGTCGACGTTCCTCCGGTGTATCAACCGGATGAACGACATGATCGAGATCTGCCGGGTCGACGGCGACGTCGAGTTCGGCGGCAAGAACGTGTACGACGCCGACGTCGACCCCGTCGCCCTGCGCCGCAAGATCGGGATGGTGTTCCAGAAACCGAACCCGTTCCCGAAGTCGATCCGCGACAACGTCGCGTACGGGCTGAAGATCCAGGGGTTCGACGGCGACGTCGACGAGCGCGTCGAGGAGTCCCTGAAGGGCGCGGCGCTGTGGGACGAGGTGAAAGACCAGCTCGACTCCTCGGGGCTCGAACTCTCCGGCGGGCAACAGCAGCGGCTCTGTATCGCCCGCGCCATCGCGCCGGACCCGGAGGTCATCCTGATGGACGAGCCGACCTCCGCGCTGGACCCGGTCGCGGCCTCGAAGATCGAGGACCTGATCGACGACCTCGCGGAGGAGTACACCGTCATCATCGTCACGCACAACATGCAGCAGGCGGCGCGGATCTCCGACCGGACCGCCGTGTTCCTCACGGGCGGCGAACTGGTCGAGTACGACGACACCGCGAAGATCTTCGAGGACCCCGAAGAGCAGCGCGTCGAGGACTACATCACGGGCAAGTTCGGATAGCGTTCCTCGACATCCTTCCGGGGACCCGGAACGACCCCCGACGCGGCGCGGTCGCCGCGTGCGGCAGGCGCCGCACGCCGGACTGACGCATCGGATCGCCCCGGGCGCTTCCGGAATCACTAATCGGCTCCGTGCGCACTGATCGCACGGTGACGCTACTCTACGAGCTCATCGGCGACCAGTCGCTCGCCGTCTGGATCGCGCTCGGCCTGATCGGCTTCCTGTTGACTTGGAAGGGCGCGAACGTCGTCGAGTCCACGACCTCGAAGATCAGCGACCACTTCGGCGTCTCGCAGGCGATCCAGGGCGGCCTGATCGTCGCGGCCGCGACGTCGTTCCCCGAGCTCGCGATCATCGTGATCTCCGTCCTAGTACTCGGGGAGTTCGGCGTCGGCGCCGGCGCGCTCATCGGCACGGCGGTGTTCAACATCTTGGTCATCCCGGCCGCCGTCGCCATCACGAGCGGCGACACGACGACGACGCAGGGGATCGTCTACCGCGACGCCATCTTCTACACCGTCGCGGTCCTCGCCCTCTTCGGCGTGATCGCCCTCGGCGTCCTCGGAACCGACGGGCGGGAGCTCGCCCGGATCACGCCGCAGATGGGCGTCGGACTCCTGGTGCTGTACGGCGTGTACGTCGTCCTGCTCGTCGGCGGCAAGAGCGGCGCGTCGGACCGGAAGCGGGCGGAGTCGACGAACGTCCCGAAGCAGCTCGGCCTGTTCGCGGGCGGGCTGGCCGTCGTGCTCGTCGGCGTCGAGTCGATGATCGGCATGACGCTCCAGGTCGCCGACGCGCTCGGCGCGCCGCCGTTCCTGATCTCCGTGACCGTGCTGTCGGTGCTGAGTTCGTTCCCGGACCTCCTCGTCGGCGTGAAGATGGGACAGGCGGGCGACAAGCGGGCGGCGGTCGCGAACGTCTTCGGGACGAACACGTTCAATCTCGTCGCGGCGCTGCCGATCGGCGTCATCCTCGCCGGCGGAGTGTCGATCGGGTTCCTCACCTCCGTCCCCCTGCTCCTGTTCCTGTTCTACACGACGCTCGTCGTCGTGGTGCTGTCCGCGACGGACTTCGAGATATCCACCGAGGAGGGGTACGTCTTCCTCGCGATGTACGCCGTGTTCCTCGGCTGGATGACGGCCGAGGCGCTCGGGGTCACCGCCTTCCTGACCGAGTCGACGCTGCGGACGATCGTCGGCTGATCGGCCCGCGCTCGCCTCCGAGAACTTTCCTGTTCTTCCGTTAGAATCAAACCGGCACGCGACCCATCGTATGGCATGAGCGCCGAACAGCAGGAACGGGCCGTCCGGTGTCTGGTCGCGAAGGTCGGGCTCGACGGCCACGACCGGGGCGCACACGTGATCGCGCGGGCGTTCCGCGACGCCGGCTTCGAGGTCGTCTACTCCGGGCTCCACCGGGCGCCGGAGGACATCGTCCAGGCGGCGGTCCAGGAGGACGTCGACGTGCTCGGCATCTCGATCCTCTCGGGCGCGCACAACACGCTCATCCCGAAGGTTATCGAGGGGCTCAAAGAGTACGACGCGTTCGACGACACGCTGGTCCTCGTCGGGGGGATCGTCCCGGACGAGGACGAGGCCGACCTGAAGGAGCTCGGCGTCGCCGAGGTGTTCGGCCCCGGGACGCCGATGGAGGAGACGATCGAGTTCATCCGGAACAACGTCCCGGAGCGCGCGTAGATGGGCGGGCCGGACGCACCCGCGTTCGCCGACGCGCCGACGCTCTCCGACGCGGACGCCGCGCTCGTCGAGGACCTCCTCTCCGGGAGCCACCGCGCCCTCGCCCGCGTGATCACGAAGATCGAGAACCGGACCCCCGGGTACCGGGCGATCGTCTCCGCGCTCCACGAGCACACCGGCGGCGCGGACGTGATCGGGATCACGGGCTCGCCCGGCGCGGGGAAGTCGACGCTCGTCGACAAGCTGGCGGCGACCTACCGCGAGCGCGGCGACACGGTCGGCGTGATCGCGGTCGACCCCTCCTCGCCGTACACCGGCGGGGCCGTCCTCGGCGACCGCATCCGCATGGGGTCGAACGTCGGCGACATGGACGTGTTCTTCCGCTCGATGAGCGCGCGCGGCCAGCTCGGGGGCCTCTCGACCGCGACCGCGGACGCGGTGAAGGCGCTCGACGCGTTCGGGAAGGACGTCGTCGTGCTGGAGACCGTCGGCGCCGGCCAGAACGAGGTCGACGTGGTCCGCACGGCCGACACGGTCGCCGTGCTGGTCCAGCCCGGCTCCGGCGACGACGTCCAGACGCTGAAGGCCGGAATCTTAGAGATCGGCGACGTCTTCGTCGTCAACAAGGCCGACATGGACGGCGCACAGCGGACCGTCGCCGAGTTAGAGGAGATGGTCCACCGCCGCGAGGGGGGCACGACGGGCCGCGGCGCCGGCCATCACGGCGCGACCTCGACGGCCCCGACCGGCGGCGGTCACGCGGCGGAGTCTCACGACGGCGGTCACGCGGCCGCCGAGGGGGACCGCCCCGGAGACGCCGACGACTCGTGGACGCCCGAGGTGTTAGAGACCGTCGCGAACAGCGGCGACGGCGTCGACTCGCTGATCGAGGCGTTCGACGCGCACGCGACGTACCTGCGCGACTCCGGCGAGATCGAGACGACCGAGCGCCGCCGGTACGCCGAGGAGATCCGCACGCTCGTCCGGGCCGACGTGGGGGCGCTCGCGACCGCCGAGATCGAGCGCCGCGGCGGGATCGACCGCCTCGCGGAGCGGGTCCGCGACCGCGAGACGGACCCGTACGCGGTCGCGGAGGCGATAGTGGGGCCGATCGCCGACTGCGTCGACGACGCGACCGACGGCGACCGCGACGACCGGGCCGACTGACCGCCTCGGTGCGGGTCGAATCCGGCCGCGGTCGCCCCCTCCGCACCGCCGCGTCCCACGGGTATAAGTCGCCAGCGAACCAACAGTTTCGCATGAAGCTCAGGAACCTCCTCGGAAGCGCCGCCCTCGGCGTCGGCGCGGTCGCCGCGATCAACACTGGCCTCCAGTACGAGGGCGAGCTGGAGTCCCCGCTCGACGGCGACGACGGCACCTTCCGCTGGCGCGGGATGAACGTCGCCTACACCGAAGCGGGCGACCCGGACGACCGGACGCTCGTGTTACTCCACGGGATCAACGCCGCCGGCTCTTCCGGCGAGTGGCGCGCGGTGTTCGACGACCTGGCGGCCGACTACCACGTCGTCGCGCCCGACTTCCCCGGGTACGGGCGCTCCGACCGACCGCCGCTGCGGTACTCCGCCGCGCTGTACGAGGACTTCGTCCACGACTTCCTCGCCGAGTTCGACGAGCCGGCGGTCGTCGCCTCCTCGCTGTCGGCCGCGTACGCGGCCGCCGCGGTCGACGACGCGGACGGCGTCGAACTGAGCGGGTTCCTCGGGGTCTGCCCGACCGCGACCGCCGGGCCGAGCCCGGCGAAGGGGTGGCTCCGCGAACTGCTCCGCGCGCCCCTCGTCGGGCGGGCGCTGTTCAACGTCATCACCGCGAAGCCGTCGATCCGCTACTTCAACGCCGACCACGGCTACGACGACCCCGCGAACCCGAGCGCGGAGTGGACCGACTACGAGTGGCGCACGACCCACGTCGAGAACGCGCGGTTCGCGCCTGCGTCGTTCGTCTCCGGCACGCTCAACAGCGAGATCGACCTCGCCGCGGCGCTCGCCGACTTCGACGTGCCGCCGACGATCGTCTGGGGCCGGGAGGCGACCGTGAGCCCCCTGACGGACGGCCGCGAACTCGCCGACGCGGCGGACGCGCGGCTCGTCGTCTTCGACCGCGCGCGGCTGCTCCCGCACGTCGAACACCCCGACCGCTTCGTCGAGACGGTCGAGGAGGCGCTCGTCGCCGGCGCGACGGCGTAGCGACCGGTCTCCCCCGCGATTCTCAGTCCTGAACATCGAACGATCACCGATAAGTACGCCACTCGCCGAGGGCTCGCTATGACGGACACGTTTCGTCTCCTGTGCGTCGACGACGAACCGGGGCTGGCCCGGCTCGTCGCGACGTACCTCGAACGAGACGACGACCTCGGCTGCGAGACCGCGGTCGAGACGGACCCCCGCGAGGCGCTCCGCCGCGTCGAGCGCGAGTCGTTCGACTGCGTCGTCAGCGACTACGACATGCCCGGCCTGACGGGCGTCGAACTGCTCTCGGCGGCGCGCGAGGTCGAACCGGAGCTCCCCTTCCTCCTCTTCTCGGCGACCGGCCCCGACGAGATCGCGGCCGAGATGGTCCGCGCGGGCGTCAGCGACTACGTCTCGAAACACGGGGGAGCGGACGGCTACACCGCGCTGCTCCGACGCGTCAAGCGCGCCGAAGCGGGCGAGTCCGGGCGCTTCGACGCCGGCTTCGAGGACGGCCGCCTCCGAGACGTCGCCCTCGACGGCGTCTGTACCGTGAGCCCGGACGGGACCTTCGAGTTCGTCGGCGAGGAGTACAGCGAGCTGTACGGGTACGACCCCGAGGAGCTCGAGGGCGAGCCGTGGCAGCGGCTCCACCCCGACGCCGAGGTCGAACACATCCGCACGCACGTCATCCCGGCCGTGACCGAAGGAGAGCGATGGAGCGGAACGAGCACGGGGCTCCGAGCGGACGGGAGCCGCTTCGCCGAGTCGAAGACGGTCAGCACCACCGCGGACGACCGGCTGGTCATCTCGGTGTCGCCGCTCGATACCGTCGCGCGCACCGCTGACGACTGAGCCGATCCCGCCCCGACTCCCGACGGTCTCTCACTCGTTGCGGCGGACGTACAGCGTCTTCTCGCACGCGGCGTGGACCGCCCCGTCCTCGTCGACGAGCGAGACGAGGTACTCGCGGTCGGTCGACTCGCCCGGGTCGAGCGCCTCGCGGATCGACTCGGTCTCGGCCGCCGGCAGCTCGAACTCCGCGTACAGCGTGTCGCGCCCGGGCTCGATGAACTCCAGCGCGGCCGACTTGTCCCACACGGTGAACCCGTCGCCGAGGACCCGGCGGAGCATCATCATGTACACCGGGTCGACGGCGGCGTAGATGCTGCCGCCGAAGATGGTGCCGACCGCGTTGCGGGTGCGCCAGTTCAGCGGGACGCGGATCCGGACGTACCGCCAACCGGCGGCGATGTGGTCGACCCGGGCCCCGGTGCCCCGGTACGCGGGGAGGAGGTTGAACCCGTACCGCCAGAGCCGCGTCCGGCGGCTCTCCGCCGGCGGGTCCTCGCGCAGGGGTCGCGGGTCGGGGTCGCGGTCGACCCCGGTCGGGGAATCGCTCACGGGGATCCGCGGCGGGCCGGCGACAAACCGGTGTCGGAACCGGCGACAACCGACCGGCGGTTGTACGGCGCGACCGTCCGACGGAGCCCGAAACGGGTATCCCCGCGCGACCGCAACCCGACACCGATGGAGTGCGACAAGTGCGGGGCCGACGCGATCCACCACGCCGCCTACTCCGGGGCCCACCTCTGTGGCGAACACCTCCGGCAGTCGGTCGAAAAGCGCGTGAAGCGTCGGGTCCGCGAGGACGGTCTCCTCGACCCGGACGCGACGCCCGACGACCCCGACCGCTGGGTGATCGGCCTCTCCGGCGGGAAAGACAGCGTCGCGCTGACGACGATCCTGGACGACGTGTTCGGCCGGGACCCCCGCGTCGAGATGCTCGCCCTGACCATCCACGAGGGGATCGAGGGCTACCGCGACGCCAGCGTCGACGCCTGCGTGGAGCTGGCCGACGACCTCTCGATGCGCCACGAGCTCGTGTCTTACGAGGAGGAGTTCGACGTCCGGATGGACGACGTGGTCGAGGACGACCCCGAGAATATGGCGGCGTGTGCGTACTGCGGCGTGTTCCGCCGCGACCTCCTGGAGAACTACGCCGCCGAGTTCGACGCGGACAAACTGCTCACCGGCCACAACCTCGACGACGAGGCCCAGACCGCGATGATGAACTTCCTCGAGGGCGACGTCCGACAGGTCGCGAAACACTTCGACGCCTCGCTCGGCCCCTTCGACGAGCGCGGGGACACCGACGCGTTCGTCCCGCGCGCCAAGCCCCTCCGCGACGTGCCCGAGAAGGAGATCGCGCTGTACTGCCACGCCCGCGACCTCCCCACGCACATGGCGGAGTGCCCCCACGCCGAGGAGGCGTACCGCGGCGAGATCCAGTCGACGATTCACGCCCTAGAGGAGAACCACCCTGGCGCCCGTCACTCGATCATGGCCGGCTACGAGGAGTTGTCCGCGCTCGCGGCCGACGCCTACCGCGGGGACGGCGACGGCGAGAACCCGGGCCTCTCGGAGTGCGAGCGCTGCGGCTCCAAGACGAGCCGCGACGTCTGCCGGAAGTGCCGACTGTTAGCGTCGATCGAAGCGGTGTAAGACACGCGTCGGCGCGCGAAAAAACGAACTGCGGTCGGTGTTCGGTCGACCGGGGTCAGCGGATGACGTCGAGCCCGTTGTTCTTCTCGATCTGGTCGCTGCCGCCGTCGGACTCCCACGCGCTGCGGTCGCCGCCGCCGGAGACCGCCGGCTCGCCGCGACCGCCCGCGGCCTCGTTCGCCTCGGCCGCCCGCGAGCGCGAGTCGCCGAGGTCCTCGCCGTTGACCGCGGCGCGGGACTTGTCGGCCTGCTTCTGGGTGGAGGGGCCGAGCACCTGCGCGCTCTGGACGCCCGTCATGATCGCCATGACGCGGACCTTCCCCTTGTACTCCTCCTGGATGCGGGCGCCCCAGATCACGTTGGCGCTCGCCTCCAGCCGCTCGGTGATGTTGTTCGCGATCCCCTCGGCCTCCTTCAGCGTGAGGTCCGGACCGCCCGTGATGTGGACGAGCCCGCCGGAGGCCCCGCGGTAGTCGACGTCGAGCAGCGGGTGGTTCATCGCGTCGTTGACCACCTCTTGGGTCTTGTTCTTGTCCTGCGTCTCGCCGACGAGCATGACCGCGACGCCGCCCTGGTTCATGATCGTCGACATGTCCGCGTAGTCGAGGTTGATCAGGCTCGGCTGGGTGATCGTCTCGGAGATCCCCTTCACCGTCTCCGCGATGATCTGGTCCATCACGGAGAACGCCTTCCCGATCGGCAGGTTCGGGACGTAATCGAGCAGGCGGTTGTTGTCGAGGACGATGATCGAGTCGGCCTCGTTGCGGAGGTCTTCGAGCCCCTCCTCGGCTTTCACCGTGCGGGCGCGCTCGACGTTGAACGGCGTCGACACCATCCCGACGACGATGGCGCCCTGCTCTTTCGCGATCTTCGAGACCACCGGCGCCGCGCCGGTGCCCGTGCCGCCGCCCATCCCGGCGGTGACGAAGACGAGGTCGGCGTCGCCGAGCACCTCTTTGATCGTCCCCTGGGCCATCTCCGTGGCGCGCTCGCCCATCTTGGGGTCGCCGCCGGCACCGAGCCCCTGCGTGAGCGACTTGCCCACGAGGATCTTGGTGTCGGCCTCGATCATCTTGAGGTGCTGTTTGTCCGTGTTGATGGCGACGGTGTCCGCGCCGTCGACGCCGATGTTGTACAGGCGGTTGACGGTGTTGTTCCCGGCGCCGCCGGCACCGACGATGACGATCCGGGGGTCCCCGAACTCGTCGTCGTCCATGTCGACGTCCATGTCGCGCTTCTCCGCTTCCGCGTTGTCGAGGGCGTCCTGAACGAGATCTTGCATCAGTTTACACCTTCGCCCAGCTGCGGTTGCGGCCGCGCTCGTCGCGCTCGCCGTCCTGTTCGTTCAACATGTCGCGGACCGCCGACCGGATCGCCTCGCTCCGGTTCGGGAACTCGCCCGTCTCCACCATCTGTTCGACCTCGTCGATCTGCTGTTTCGGAATTCGTAGTGTCACACGCTCCATTGTATTCCCCCGGTAAGACGGCGTCCACGCGACGCGTGTGTCTTACAGTCCGGCGTCGCCCGGGTACGGGGTCTCGCCCCGATCCGGACGGCCGCTGTAAGACGACCGTCTTACGCAACTTGAATCACCGAGGCTATCCATATAAAACTATCGGCGGTTGTAAGACAAACGCCGCGTTCGCCGTATACGGGCGCTTACAACCTGTTATCTGTCTTTCAGGACGTCCGCGGCCGGGGTTCGACGCCCGCAACCCGGACAGAACGCCCAGTCCGTCCGGAGCTCGTCGCCGCACTCGCAGAACGCCCGGTGCGACTGCTTCTCGCCGCAGTTCGGGCAGTAAACGTGCTCTCTGGGCACCGTCTCGCCGCAGCCGCCGCAGGCGCTCTCCCCCGGCTGCGCGCCCGGACCGCTCCCCGCGCTCGCGTCCGTCTTACGCGCGCTCGACTCCGCGTCGTCGGCCGTCTCACGCGTCACACGGACCGCCTCGTCCGCGTCGGTCGGCTCGGCCGACGGCGCGTCGAGCGTGACGTTTACGTTGACGTCGCCGGGCGATCCGTGCGCATACGCCGGCGCGCCGGCGCCGGTCGCCGGACCGACCCGCTCGTCGAGCGCCGCGTCGAGCCGCTCCGCGATCAGCTCGTCGACGCGGTCGGCGAGGGCGTCGTCGACGCTCTCGGCCGAGGCGTCGGACGCGTCGGACGCGCTCGCGCCCGCCTCGGCCCCGTCGAGGTGCGCTCGGAGCGCCTCCCGCATCACCTCGCTCTTGGAGGCGTCACACGCTTCCAAGCGGTCGACGAGCTCGTCGTCCGCCCGGAAGGTGATCTTGCTCATACCCAACGGATCCGGCGGTCGGTACTAGTATCTTCCCCCATCGTCTGACACGTTTCACAGTTCAGATACGTTCGGTCGGACACGGACGGACTCCGCGCCGAGGCCGCCCGAACCCCGCCGGCGCGGGCCGAACCGCGCCGCGGCCGCCCGAATCGTGGTATTTGGTCACACGTGTGTCTGACGCAGATTTATACGCGTCGCGCGAGCACACGTGTGTATATGAGTAACCGCGTCGAGGACCTCGAACGGCAGGTCGCGGAGCTACAGGCGGCGGTCAACGGACTCACCGAAGAGCTCGTCGAGATGAAAGAGCGCGTCCGACAGCTGGAAGACGAGCGGTCGGTCGCGGTCGAGGCCGACGCCGCCGGCGCGACGGCCGGCTCCGAACGGAGCGCGGCGGACGCCGCCGAGACCGCCGACGAGCCCGCGACCGACGACGCCGCGGCCGCGTCCGGCGGCGAGCGGACCACTCACTCCGACGACCACGTCGACGTGTTCGAGTCCGTCGAGGAGTCGTCCGACGGGGCCGAGGCGGCCGAGGCGGGCGCGGAGGAGGGCGGCGACGTCATCGTCCCCGAGCAGTCGGCGACGACGCCCGACGCCGACGCGGAGGCCGAGGACGACGACGACGGCGAGTCGAGCGACACCGACGACATCATCGTCGCGTAAGCGGTCGCCTCCGACCCAATGCACATCACTGAAGTCGTTCTGGACGGGTTCAAGAGCTTCGGGCGAACGACGAGGATCCCCTTCTACGAGGACTTCACGGTCGTCACCGGCCCGAACGGCTCCGGGAAGTCGAACATCATCGACGGCGTGCTGTTCGCCCTCGGGCTCGCCCGCACCCGCGGGATCCGCGCCCAGAAGCTCACCGACCTCATCTACAACCCCGGCCACGACGACGGCGAGGCCGCCGACGGGCCGAACGAGGCGTCCGTCACGGTGGTGCTCTCGAACGAGGACGGGGCCCTCGACCGGTCCCAGGTCGTCTCCGCGGCCGGCACCGAGAACGTCGGCGACGTCTCCGAGATCACGATCAAGCGCCGCGTGAAGGAGACCGAGGACAACTACTACTCGTACTACTACCTCAACGGCCGGTCGGTGAACCTCTCGGACGTCCAGGACCTGCTCGCGGCTGCGGGCGTGACGCCGGAGGGATACAACGTGGTGATGCAGGGCGACGTCACCGAGATCATCAACATGACCCCCTACCAGCGGCGAGGGATCGTCGACGAGATCGCGGGCGTCGCCGAGTTCGACGAGAAGAAGGAGGCCGCCTACGAGGAGCTGGACACGGTCGAGGACCGCATCGGCGAGGCGGACCTCCGGATCGGCGAGAAGCGGGACCGGCTCGACCAGCTCGCCGACGAGCGCGAGACCGCGCTCCAGTACCAGGACCTCCGCGACGAGCTGGAGGAGTACCGCGGCTTCCGCAAGGCCTCCGAGCTCGAGGAGAAGCGCGACGCGCTCGCCGACGTCGAGGCGGAGATCGGCGAGGCGGAGACGGACCTCGACGAGCTCCGCGAGGAGCTCGACGCGCGGCAGGGGAAGCTCACCCGCTTGGAGGAGGACCTAGCGGACCTCAACCACGAGATCGAGACCAAAGGCGAGGACGAGCAGATCCAGATCCGCTCTGAGATCGAAGAGATCAAAGGCGAGGTCTCGCGGCTGGAGGACAAGATCGAGTCGGCCGAGTCGCGCGCGGAGTCGGCCGAGACCGACCGCCGAGAGGCGTTCGTCCAGATCGACCGCAAGGAGGAGACGATCGAGGAGCTGGACGGCGAGATCCGCGAGGCGAAGGTGGAGAAGGCGTCGGTGAAGTCGGAGCTGGCGACGAAGCGCTCCGAGCTCGCCGACGTCGAGGCGGAGATCGAGGGCGCCGACACGGAGTTCGACGAGCTGAAAGCCGAGCTCGCGGAGAAGAAGGAGGCGATCGAGTCGCTCCGCGAGGAGAAGAACGAGACCCAACGCGAGAAGGACCGGCTGCTCGACGAGGCCCGCCGCCGCTCGAACGCGGTGAGCGAGGCCCGCGAGGAGCTGGAGGAAGCCCGCGAGTCGCTCCCGGAGCACAAGGCGCGGATCTCCGAGCTGAAGGGCGAGCTCGACAAGGCCGAGAAGAACCAGGCGACGATCGAGGACGCGGTCGCCGACCTGTTCGCGGAGAAGGCGGAACAGAACGAGCAGCTGGAGGAGATCGAGGACACCCTCCGCGAGAAGCAGAACGAGTACGCCAAGCTGGAGGCGGCCGCCGACCAGCGCGGCGACGCCTCGTGGCCCCGGGCGGTCACCGAGGTGAAGAACGGCGGCATCGACGGCGTCCACGGCGCTGTCGGCGAGCTCGGCTCGGTCGAGGCCCAGTACGCGGAGGCGTGCGAGACCGCGGCGGGCGGCCGGCTGGCGAACGTCGTCGTCGACGACGACGGCGTCGGCTCGACGTGTATCGACTACCTCAAGCGGCGCAACGCGGGGCGGGCGACGTTCCTCCCCATCACCAAGATGGACGACCGGAGCCTGCCGCGGAAGCCCTCGCTGCCGGGCGTCGTCGACTTCGCGCGCAACCTCGTCGACTACGACGCCGCGTACGAGTCGATCTTCTCGTACGTGCTCGGGTCGACGCTCATCGTCGAGGACATGGCGACCGCCCGCGAGCTGATGGGCGACTACCGGATGGTCACCCTCGACGGCGACCTCGTCGAGAAGTCGGGCGCGATGACCGGCGGCTCCGGCGGCGGCTCCCGCTACTCGTTCACGAAGTCCGGCGGCGGCAAACTGGAGCGGCTCGCGACGGAGATCTCCGAGCTCGAGGACGAGCGGCAGTCGATCCAGTCGGCGATCGACGCGCTCGACGACGACATCGAGGACGCGCGCGACCGGAAGGCCGACGCGGCCGAGCGGGTCCGCTCGCTGGAGGCGGACGTCGAGCGCGCCGAGGCCGACCTCGCCGACGCGGAAGACCGGATCGCGGAGCTGGAAGCCGAGCTCGAGGATCTGGAGGCGGAACGCGAGTCGGTCGACGCGGAGATGACGGCGCTCGACGAGCAGCTGGCCGAGACGGACGCGGAGATCGACGAGCTCGCCGGGGAGATCTCGGAGATCGAGGCCGAGCTCGCCGACTCGAAGATCCCGGAGCTCTCCGAGCGCGCCGACGAGATCCGCGCCGAGATCGACGACCTCGAGGACCGGATGAGCTCGTTCGACGGCCGGATCAACGAGCTGGAGCTAGAGAAGGGGTACGCCGAGGACGCGCTCGACGACCTCCACGACGACGTCGAGGCGGCCCAGAACGCGAAGGCGGAGGCGCAGGAGGCGATCGCCGACCACGAGGCCGCGATCGAGGAGAAGGAGGCCGAACTCGCCGAGAAGAAGGAGGCGATCGCCGACCTCGAAGCGGAGCTCACGGAGCTCAAAGAGGAGCGCGAGTCGCTCCGCGAGGAGATCCGGGAGGCGACGCAGGCGCGCGACGAGCAGCGGTCGCTCGTCTCGGCGGCGGAGTCGGACCTCTCGGACCTCACCGACCGCCGCGACCGCCTGGAGTGGGAGATCGACGAGCTGGAGTCGCAGGTCGGCGACTACGACGCCGACGAGATCCCCGACCTCGACGAGGTGGAGTCGCGGATCGAGGAGGTGGAAGCCGAGATGGAGGCGCTAGAGCCGGTGAACATGCTCGCGATCGACGAGTACGACGAGGTCCAGGCGGCCCTCGACGAGCTCCAGGAGCGCCGCGACGTGCTCGTCGAGGAGCGCGACGCCATCGAGGAACGGATCGAGGGGTACGAGGCGGCGAAGAAGGAGACGTTCATGGAGACGTTCGACTCGATCAACGACCACTTCCGGGACATCTTCGCGCGCCTGTCGGCCGGGTCGGGCGAGCTCGTCTTGGAGAACCCCGAGGACCCCTTCGAGGAGGGGCTGACGATGAAGGCGCAGCCCGCGGACAAGCCGGTCCAGCGACTCGACGCGATGAGCGGCGGCGAGAAGTCGCTCACCGCCCTCTCCTTCATCTTCGCCGTCCAGCGCCACAACCCCGCGCCGTTCTACGCGCTCGACGAGATCGACGCGTTCCTCGACGCGGTCAACGCCGAGCGCGTCGGCGAGATGATCGAGGAGCTGGCCGAGGACGCGCAGTTCGTCGTCGTCGGTCACCGCTCCGCGCTCTTGGAGCGCTCGGACCGCGCTATCGGCGTCACGATGCAGGGCGACAACCTCTCTGCGGTGACCGGGATGCAGTTCGGCGACGACGCCGACGAGGAGGTGACCGCGGATGACTGAGGACGGCGACGGAGCCGCCGACGGCGGCGTCCCCGACCTCGACCTGACGAGCGACCGCGACGGCGCGGATCCGTTCGCCGACGACGAGCCGGAAGACGGGGGAGCCGAGACCGGCGGGCGCGACGCGGGCGGCGAGCCCGACGCAGGCGGTGAGTCCGACCCGGACGTGCCCGACGTATCGCCCCCGGCCGAGACCGACGACGACGAGGTCGAGCCCGTCGAGCTCCTCGTCCAGCTCGCCGAGGAGGGCGAGATCGAGCCGTGGGACATCGACATCGTCCAGGTGACGGACGCCTTCCTGGACAAGCTCGACGAGACGGACCTCCGGACGACCGGGCGGGCGCTGTTCTACGCCAGCGTCCTCCTCCGGATGAAGAGCGACGGCATGCTCGCGGACGACGACGAGGACGAGGAGCCGGAGCCCGAGCCGTGGGAGGTCGCGATGGAGGGCGGCGCGCCCGACCCGGCCGCCGACGGGTTCGACCCGGTCGACAAGCTGGAGGCGGAGATGGACCGGCGGCTCGACCGGAAGAACACCCGCGGCTCGCCGGAGACGCTGGACGAGCTGGTCCGCGAGCTGCGCGAGGCCGAGCGCGGCTCGTGGTGGAAGGACTCCCGCGAGTACGACACCTCGGAGTCGCCGCACGGCCACGCCCGCGGCACGCAGACGCTCGACTACCACGCCGGCGACGAGTTCCGGCAGGACGGCGAGCCGACCGCGGGCGAGGCGACCGACCGCACTCACGACGAGGACATCGAGGAAGTCATCGTGGAGATCGACAACGCCCTCCGCACGCACTTCGAGCGCGGGCGCACGGAGGTGCTGTTCGCGGAGATCGAGGCGGCCGGCGGCCGCCCGTTCATGACGTACCTCGCGCTGCTGTTCATGGCCCACCGCGGCTCGGTCCGGCTCCAGCAGGACGACCTGTTCGGCGACCTCTGGGTGAAGGATCCGTCGGCGATGACCGGCGAGTCGGAAGCGATCGCGGACTAGCACTCTTCTCGGATCACGACCGCTTTCGAGGCTGCCGCCGCTCTGTAATACACAGTTCCCGCGAATCGACGCTGACCGTCCCCGGAGGCCTAACCGCTCGGCCATACGACTCCGTACGTAAACTACCAAGCGACGCGAATACCTCCGAAGCCCCAGCCGCGAGGGGAGCACACGCTCGCTGTGGTCCTCACTCGGTCGCTCCGCTCCCTCGCTGCGGTCCTCGCGTCACCTGCGCTCCCCTCGCGGCTGCCCCTTCGAGTCCTCCCCGACAGCGACCGCACGGCGCCTCACACCTCCCCAGCCTCGTCGCTGGCGCCCTCCGCTTCGCTCCGGCGCCAGCGACTCCCTCGCGCGTGCTACTCGGCCGCGAGGCGGCCTCGCAGGCACGCGCCACCGCCGGCGTGGTCGTTTACAAGTAGTCGCCGAGCAGCGGCTCGACGCGCTCTTTCGTCTCCTCGGGGATGGCCTCCGTCGGCGTGTTGACGGTCCCCGCCAGCGACGTGTGCGCGTCACACTCCAAGTCCTCGGGCAGCGTCCGCACGGCCTCCTCGACGGCGGCCTTGATCGCCGCCTGGTTCTGCTCTGCGTTCTCGAGCACCTCCTCGAGCGTCACCTCGCTGTCTTCCTTCCAGACGTCGTAGTCGGTGACGCCCGCGATCGTCGCGTACGCGATCTCGGCCTCGCGGGCCAGCTTCGCCTCGGGGATCGCGGTCATCCCGACCAGGTCCCACCCCTGGCTCTTGTAGAACTCCGACTCCGCGCGCGTCGAGTACTGCGGCCCTTCGATACAGACGTAGGTGCCGCCCTTCACGACGTCCGTGCCGTCGTCGCCGACGGCGGATTCGGCCGCCTCGGTGAGGTGGTCGACGAGCTCCGGGCTGTACGGGTCCGCGAACGGCTGATGGACGACGACGCCGTCGCCGTAGAAGGAGAGGTCGCGGTGTTTCGTCCGGTCGTAGATCTGGTCGGGGACGACGAGGGTCCCGGGCGCTAACTCCTCCTTCAGGCTCCCCACCGCGTTCGACGCGAACACGTGCGTGACGCCGGCCTGCTTCAGCGCGTACATGTTCGCGCGGTACGGGAGGTCGGTCGGCGAGACGCCGTGTTCCGAGCCGTGACGCGGGAGGAACGCCACCTCGCGGCCCGTGTCGCCGAACTCGCCGATCGTCACCGCGTCGCTCGGCGCCCCGTACGGCGTGTCGAACTCGACTTCCCGCACGTCGTCGAGCGGGAGCGCCTCGTAGATGCCGCTGCCGCCGATGAATCCGATGGTGCCCATACCCGGAGTGCGCCCGCTCGCCACTTATACGGACCGAACCCGGCCGGCGGTCGGAGGGGACCCGCCTACAGCAGCCAGCGCACCGCCGCGAGCGCGACCGCGCTCACGGCGAGCAGGTGGACGAGGACGGCACCGACGGGCGCCGCGCCCACCGCGCGCATGTCGTCGATCCGGATCGAGAGCCCGAGGCCGACGAACGCCAGCGCGAACAGCGCGTCCGACACGCGGCCGATCGACGCCAGCGCGGCCGGCGAGAGCAGCCCGGTGTTGGCGACGACCGCCACGAGGAGGAAGCCGAGCAGGAACTTCGGAAACTCCGCCCACAGTCGCCGGACGCCCGGGTCCGCCGCCGACCGCGCCGCGTACGCCAGCGAGTACGCGACCGCGACGCCGCCGAGGAGCGAGTTGCGCGCGAGCTTCGTCACCGTCGCCCACTGGCCCGCCTCGGGCGAGTAGGCGAACCCCGCGGCCGCGACGGGGCCGGTCGAGAACATGCTCACGCCCGCCCAGACGCCGAACTGCCGGCCGGTGAGGCCGAGCCACTCGCCCGCGAGCGGGAACGCGACGAGCGTCGCGGCGTCGAAGAGGAGTATCGTCGCGGCCGCGAACGTGATGTCCGCCCCGCGCGCGTCCAGCACGCGGCCGATCGCGACGACGGCCGAGACGCCGCAGATGCTCGCGCCGGCCGCCAGCAGCGAGGACGTGGGAGACCCGATCCGGAAGAGCCCGCGGGCGGCTATCTCCGCGAACAGCAGCCCCCCGCCGACGACCGCCACCACGAGCGCGAGGACGGTCGGGCCGGCGGTGAGGAACTCCTCCACCGCGACCGCCGCCCCGAGCAGCACGATCCCGGTCTCCAAGAACAGCTTGTCGACTCCCACGCCCGGCTCCGCGACGTCCGGCACGCCGACGGTGTTCCCGACGCCGACGCCGATCGCGACCGCGACGACGAGCGGCTGGAGGCCGGGGACCGCGTCCGCGACGAGCGTCGCGGCGACCGCGCCGCCGGCGAGCAGCGCGAGGCCGGGGAGGTACGCCCGGACCGCCTCGGCGACTCCGGTCACAGCGCCTGTCCGACGAGGTGCGCGGCGACGATCCCGAGCCCCAGCGCGAGCGCCTGCCAGCCCCGGTCGAGCGCGGTCCAGCGGTCGACGACCGCGGGGCCGGTCGCGTCGGCGGAAGCCGCGTGCGTGTCGGCCTCGTCGTTGGGGTCCGGCCGCCCGTCCGGCCCGTCGGCGGCGTCCGATACCATACGTGACGATCGCCGCGCCCGCATTTATAGGGTGTGAATCAGGGCTTCGCGGTGAGTGACGCTACGGCGAAGCGCGGCCGCGGGCGACCGAAAGAGGCAGGGTCCGGGAGGGTGTGGTGCCCACAATCGGATGCCCACGACCCAGATCAAAGACTCCGTTCACGGCTACATCGAGCTGCCGGACGAGCTCGTCGAGGGGGTCGTCGACACGCGGCCGTTCCAGCGGCTGCGGTACGTCCGCCAGCTCTCGGCGACCCACCTCGTGTACCCGGGCGCGAACCACACCCGCTTCGAGCACTCGCTGGGCGTCTACCACCTCGGGCGCACCGTCTTCGAGAACCTCCGGCGACAGTCGTACTTCTCGCGCGGCGCGACGACCGACGAGCTCGAGGAGATCCAGCGCACGCTGGAGTGCGCCTGCCTCCTCCACGACGTCGGTCACCCGCCATTCTCGCACCTCTCCGAGCGGTTCCTCGACGAGGGGGTCCTCCGCGAGCGCGTCGCGGAGACCGGGCTGGTCGACGCCTTCGACGCGGCCGGCGTCGGCGGCGCGCCGCTCCGCTCGGCGAACCCGCACGAGCTGCTCGGCTGCGTGATCATCGTCGAGGAGTACGGCGACGCCCTCCGCGCGTTCGACGTGGACCCGTTCGAGGTGTGCGCGTACGTGCTGGGGTACAGCCTCGCGTACGAGCGCGGCGAGCCGTGGCAGTACGGGGTCGGCGCGCAGCTGCTCCACTCTCCCATCGACGTGGACCGCTTGGACTACATCACCCGCGACAACGAGATGACCGGCGCGGGCGTGCTGAGCTTCGACGTCGAGCGCATGGTCGACGCGTACACCGCCCACCCCGAGGCGGGACTGGCGCTCTCGGAGAAGGCGCTCTCGACCATCGGCAACTACCTCGAGGGGCGGATCGCCCTGTACATGTGGGTCACCCAGCACCACAAGTCGGTGTACGCGAACCGGCTCCTCCAGGCCCTGTTGGGCGAGTACGCCGCCGAGACCGGCGAGAGTCCCGTCACGGTCGACGGGATCATCGACCGCGAGCTCGACGACAACGCCGTGCTCGAGCGCCTCCGGCGCGCCGCCCGCGAGCACCCTGACTCGACGCTCGCGTCGATGTACGACCGCTTCCGGAGCCGCCGCTTCCCCGCCACCTGCTGGAAACACCGGATCGCGCTCGCCGACCGGATCGGCGGCGACCTCGCCGGGGACCTCGGCGGCGACGACCCGCTCGACGCGTTCACCGAGTGGCTCACCGAGGGCGACGACCGCCTGGAGCGGCTCCTCGCCGACGCCCTCGACGTGCCGGTCCACGAGGTGTGGATCGACCGCTCGTACGTCCCCGCCTACGACCCCGACGAGTTAGAGGACATTCCCATCGCGTACGGCGGGACGACGCGGTCGGTCGCCGACTGGGGGCTGTACGGCGACCGCGCGTTCGACGTCCCCATCCCCTTCGTGTTCGTCCCCGACGGAATGAAGCGCCGGGCGATCCGCGTGCTCCGCGAGGCGTTCGAGCGGGAGGTCGCGGCGGAAGGGCTCGCGTAGGGTGTCATCGGGCGGGCCGCGACGGCGGCCCCCGCTACTCGTCGCGCGCGGCCCGGTACCGCTCGCGGATCGCCGCGAACAGCGCCCGCCCGGCGCCGGTCCGAAGCCGCGGCTCGGTCGTCGCGAAGAACTCGTCTAAGTCGTCGTACTCGCGGAACGCGTCGGGGTCGCCCCGCTCCGGGTCGTATCCGTCGCCGCGCTCGTAGCGGACGGCCTGGAGGCAGGTGTCGAGCAGGTCGCACTCCTTCACGAGGACCGCCTCCGGCGACTCCCGCGCCTCGTACGCCTCCCACGCGTCCCGCACGTCGTCCGGGAGCGGACCGGCGAGGTCGCGCATCGCCGCCCGCTCGGCGGCGACCTTCGCCTCGCGGTCGACCGCGGACGCGGTCGAGTCCGCCCGGGTCGCCACGTCGCCCGTCTCCGCCTCGGCGACGTCGTGAACGACCGCGAGCCGGAGCGCTCGGTCGCGGTCGACGCCCGGGAGGTCCCCGCGGAAGCGGTCGCCGAGCGCCAACACGAGGTACGCGACGCCCCACGAGTGGGCGGCGACGGATTCCGGTGACTCGACGCCGCGGAGCTGCCAGCCGGTGCGCCGCTCGTCTTTCAGCGCGTAGGCGTCGAGGAGGGCGTCGAGCGCCGCGTCGGCGTCGTCCGCGGAGTCAGCGGTGCCGTCACTGTCGTCTCCGGAGGCCATCACTCGGTCCGGCTACTCGGCGAGCGCCCACGTCTCGTCGCCGACGGGCACGGCCACGTCCCGCCGGACCATCTCCTCGATGACCTCGTCGAGGCGGCCGGGCTGGGCGACCTCCATCTCGATCCGACCGATGCCGTGGTACTCCTCCAGGTAGTGGCGCAGGTCCTCCCGGGCGAACGCCGACTCGTCGGCGCGCTCCATGGCCCCCTCCGTGAGGTCGACCATGTCCTCGAGGAAGTTCCACGGGTAGACGACCCAGGTCCACTGTTCGAGCCGCTCGCCCACGAAGTCGGGCTGGAACTCGGAGGTCCCGAGGAGCTGGAGCGTCGCGGTCCGGACCGCGCCGGCGTCCCGGTCCTCGACGTACTCCTCGGCCCGCTGGATCGACCCGCCGGTGTCGGCGATGTCGTCGATGATGAGGACGTTCTTCCCCTCCACGCTCCCCTCGGGCATAGGGTAGCGGATCTGGGGCTCGTCGCTCTTTTCGGCGGCCCCCACGTAGTGTTCCATCTTGAGGCTGGTGAGGTCGTTGAGCCCGAGGAAGTCGCAGATACACCGCCCCGCGAACCAGCCGCCGCGGGCGAGGGCGACGACCACGTCCGGCTCGAAGTCGGCCCGCTTCACCGCGTCGGACACGTTGCGACAGAGCCCGTAGATGTACTCCCAGTTGGTGAGCGTACAGTCGAAGTCGTCCGGGAGGTCGCTCATACGAGCGTACCTGCCAGCCGCGCGGTGATAAGGGTTTAGCTCCGCCGCTCGCCCCGGGGCGGCGACAGCCGGAGCATCGCCTCGCCGAACGTCACGAGGTCGGTCACGCCCACCACTCGTTCGCCCCGGTTCGCATACCGGTCCGTCTGCGGACCGGAGTAAAAGGGTCCGCGATCGGCTCGCGGCGAGCGGGCGACCCCGCCGACCGCGACGCTCCCGCTCTCACCGCAGCGCGGAGATGAGCGCGATGCCGCCCGCCAGAAGTAGCGCGAGGGCGGCGACCGGCTGGCCGCCGCCGACGGCGAGCGTCACCCCGTAGACGAGCGCGGCCGCGAGCGCGCCGACGAGCAGGCTCGCCCCCGCGTGGACGGCGACGTTGCGACGGACCCGCGCGCCGCGGCCCACCTGCTCGCCGAGGCCGACGCCGTGGTCGGCGATGTCCCACGCGACCGTCAGCCCGACGGCGGCGACGAGCAGCGCCTCGGCGGGCGCGCCGCGGTAGCCCGCGAGCGCGAGTCCCCCCACGCCGACGGCCGCCCCCCACCCCAGGACGCGCGACGACCGCCGGAACGAGCCGACGAGGAACGCGAGCGCGGCGACCCCGAGCAGCGCACCGCCCGCGGGGCCGGCGACCGCGCCGGCGGTCGACGCGACACCCGCGGCGGCGAGGCTCGCGACGACCGCGGCGGTCGGCGGCCGCGCGTCCGCCTCGTGGAAGTCGACGAGCGCGTCGTCGTCGGTCATCGCGACCACCGCCTCGTCGCGGCCGCGACCGCGACCGGGAAGGAGTCGTCTCCCCACTCCAGCGCGCGGATCCCCGCCGACCGGAGCGTCCGGAGCCGCTGGCGTCGTTCGAGGGCCACCAGCCGCTCGCCAGCCGTGCCGGTCGCCGTGGGGTCCGGCGAGAGGACCGTCACGAGGTGGCCGTGCGCGTCGATCCGCCGGGCGAGCGTCGCCGCGGTGTCGTCGACGAGCGGCGTGAAGAAGAGCACCTGCGCGTCGGCCGGGAGCCGCCGCCGGAACCGACGGAGCCACAGCGACCGGTAGAACCGCTCGTCGCTCGGCGTCGGCGCCAGCGCCGGGTCGGTGGCCAGCGTCTCGCGCCCGCGGGCCGCGTGGACGGTCCCGCTGCCCGGGGCGAGCCAGCAGTCCAGCGGCGACAGCGCCGCGACGCCGACCCGGTCGCCGCCGTCGAGGAGCGCGGAGAACGCCTGTCCCGCGGCCGCGACGCTCGCCTCCACCGCGGTCTCGGCGTCGGGGTCGGCGGCGACGTAGGCGGACTCGCGGGCGTCGACGAGCAGCACGACGGTGGCGGAGCGCTCCTCGCGCAGCTCGACGGTCGACAGCTCGCCCGTCCGCGCGCGCCGGTTCCAGTCGACCCGCTTGAGCGGGTCGCCGCGGCGGTACTCCCGGGTCGCGTGGAACTCGACGCCCGCGCCGCCCACGTCGGTCGACACCCGCCCGTGGTGGACGGTCGTCAGCCCGCGCAGCGGGAGGTCGCCGCCGGCGGACAGCTCAGGGGTACACGCGATCGCGGTCGGCGCGTCGAGGTCGCTGACGCGCTCCCGCGCCCCGGCCGCGTCGCGGGTGATCGCGGTCAGCGGCTCCCAGTCGTGGTCGCCCCGTGCCCCCCGGACGGTGTACTCGAACGTCACCGCCGTCCCGGGCCGCAGCGCCGTCGCGACCCGCGCGGGACCGTCGACGACCGCCAGCCCCGGCGGGACGCCGTCGACGAGCCTGAGGTCCGGGAGCGCGCGCTCGCCCACGTTCTCCGCGCGGACGGTGACCCGGACTTCGTCGCCGGGCTCCGGGGCCGCGTCGCTCACCGACCGCGTCACCGCGAGCGTCGCCGTCGGCGCCTCGCCGGCCCGCGCGTACACGGCGTACCCCACGCCCACCGCGCCCGCGAGCACCAGCGACGACTGCCGGACGAGCACGCCGAGCCCGACGAGCGACAGCGCCGCGCCGGCGATCCCCAGCCAGCGGTCGGTCGCGACCTCGCGCCGGTGCTCCCGGTCGGTCGGGGTCTCGGTCGGCTCCGCCGCGGCCGCGTCGCTCAGCTCCGCCGCAGTCGCGTCGTCCGTCTCCGGCTCACCAAGGTCGTTCGTCAGGGATTCCCCGGCGTCGCTCGCCTCGGACTCGCCCGCGCCAGCGGCTTCGGGCGCGACCGCCGCGTCCCGCGAACCGCTCACGGCTCGCCCCCGTCGATCCGTTCGATCTCGTCGATCGCGGCCCGGAGCCCGTACCAGTAGTTCGAGCGTCCTCGCACTCCGGCCACGACACGGACGCGGACCGGGTACGCCGTTCTGGTATCGAAGAACGCGGCGGCGGCGGGGTCGTCCGTCCACGTCCCGTCGTCGATCGCCTCCGCCGCCGCCTCGCGCGCACAGTTGCGGTCTCGGGCGACGACCTCGACGGTCGCCTCGCGGACCCGGTCGCGGAGGTCGCGGCGGCTCCGATACCCGCCCGGCGCGGGGCTGGCGACCTGCGCGATCCGCTCGTCGAGCGCCGAGCCGGGCACCGCGGCGGG
>ERZ1034486.9-NODE-9-length-68505-cov-4.991454_pt1 | contig 68505 bp, 45 predicted proteins | sample MGYA00520683_ERZ1034486 | MGnify/ENA primary metagenome ERZ1034486 (study PRJEB33760, sample SAMEA4777685) | hypersaline lake metagenome | biome: hypersaline environment; feature: brines | place: Spain | collected 2012-08 | depth 0 m ...
ATCTGGAATGGGCCGTATATCCTGCGCAACTGGATGTACGCCTGGGCGGCCCTCGTGGCCCTTGCGTGGTTTACACCGGGCTCGTTTGGGCTTGCCATCTGCGGCGGAATTGCGCTTCACGGCCTCCGTGGCTCGCGGCGCTCCGTTGAGGCCCTCGGAATGCTCGCCTTCCTCATCGTACTGGGCAAAACAAGCATCTCGTTGGGGCGCTGGGTGGTCCTGTTTGCCGTCTTCGGGCGCATGGTCTGGGACGGCGTGTTTGCGGGCAAGGGCATGCCGCGCGTGGGATACATGCTCCTCGTGTTTTTTGCGGTTGTGCTGCCCCTCTCGGTCGTGTCGAGCACGTTTCCGTTGGTCTCGGGCCTCAAGCTGACGACCTTTACCTTGGGAACGCTCGTCACCGTCACCGGCTTCTACCGGACGCGCCACCTGGCCGACTACTGGCTCTCGTGGCTCTTCACGCTCGGGGCGTTCATTCTGCTGGCCAGCCTGCCCTTGTACGTGCTCCCCGGCGGATACTCCACCAATGGAGTCGGCTTTCAGGGCATTCTAACACATCCGCAGACGTTCGGGCCCGTTGTGGCCGCGATCACGGCGCTTATGACCGGACTCTATTTCTTTCGGCAGCGCACCTCGTGGCTGATCCTCGTGTGCGTGGGCGTAGGGGTGGCGGGCATGTACCTGTCCCTGTCACGTACGTCGCTGCTGGCGTTTCTGCTCGCCGGTGCTCTGACCACGGCCCTTGGGTTCAGCCTCAAGCCCGACACCTGGGCCGTCGACCTTGGGCGAACCCTGGTGCGGCCCACGGTGATGCTCGGCGTCCTGACCGCTCTGGCCCTGGTGGCAATGCAGTGGACCTCCATCCAGGCCGACCTGCAGGCGTTTCTGGCCAAGGACAGCCAGAGCGCTTCCCTGGTACAGGCCCTCGAAGAGTCGCGCGGTGGGCTCATGGACCAGTCGATGGCCAACTTCCGCGAGAAGCCGCTTACCGGAATCGGGTTTGGCGCTCCCTCCGACCCGGTGCGCTTTGCGCGCGAGCTGGAGCGGGGGCCGTACGGCATCCCACTGAGCGCATCGGTGGAGAAGGGCTTCATGCCCACCGCTGTGCTCGAAGAGACGGGCCTCATCGGGGCGCTGCTCACAATCGCGCTCCTTCTGTTTCTGTTTATGCCGACGGTGCAGCACCCCGACCCTACGTTGTTCTGGATGATGGGGGCGGCCCTGTTTATTAACTTCGGCGAGATGGTATTTTTCTCAATCGGAGGGATGGGGTTCTTTCTCTGGTTCGTGATGGCTTTTGCCCACGTCGCCGCCCTTCGAGAGCCCCGCTCCTCCGCGCGCCCGGCGCCGGCGCAGCCGCCCCCCCGCGCCCGAGCGCCCGTCCCGGCACAGCGGCAGGCACAGGGGGGCGGACGGTAGCCATGCGCATCTTGCTCAACGCCGCCTCCGCCCACATGGGCGGAGCCGTCACCCACCTGCAGAACATCCTGGATCGGCTCCCCGAAGAGCTTCCGCGGGCGCACATCATCGTGTACGTTCCGGAGGGCACGACGGCCGCGCTGCCCAAGCGGGCTGGCGTGGAGGTGCGGCCCTACCCCTACGCCAGCACGCAGGGGCTGCGGCGCTTGTATTTCGACCAGGTGGCGGTGCCGCGGCGTGCGGCACGGGAACGGGTCGACGTGCTTTTTTCGGCCACGGGCTTCGGGACGCTCTGGAGCCCCGTGCCGCAGGTCCTGCTGGTGCGCAACATGAAATACTTCGATCCGCAGTTCCAGGCAAAGTGCGAGGAACTCGGTCGGAGTTTCCGGGGGACACGGCTTCGGCGCTGGCACAGTCTGCTGTCGATCTGGGCCGCCGACACCGTGCTGTTTCCCACCCGGGCCATGCAGGCCACCGTGGCGTCGCACGTGTCCCTCGACGGAACGGCCACGCACCCGCTCCACTACGGCTTCGACGCCGATACCTTCGGCGCCGAGCCCGCGCCGTCCGCGCCCAATCCCTGCATCAAGGAGGAGAGCGAGGGGCCTACGCTCCTCAACGTGTCCACCTACGCGATCCACAAGAACCTGGAAACCCTCGTCGAGGCCCTGCCCCGCCTGCGCGACCAGCACCCCGGCCTTACGCTCGTTACCACCACCTCCCGGACGCAGACGTCGGACACTGCGGAGTACGACGCCCTGACGGCCCGGGCCAGAAAGCTGGGCGTGGCCGACGCCTGGACGGAACTGGGGTACGTGCCCCACGACGAACTCCCCCCGCTCTACCGGACGGCCGACGCGTACGTCTTTCCGTCGTTCACCGAGTCGTTTGGCCATTCGATGGTGGAGGCGATGGCCTCGGGCCTGCCGGTGGTGGCGGCCGATACGCCCGTGAACCGGGAGGTGTGTGCCGACGCCGGCGTGTACTTTTCCCCTTTCGACGCCTCCGGGTGCGCCGACGCTGTCCACGCCGTCCTCAGCGACAAACAGCGCGCGGACGAGCTGAGGCGCAAATCCGCCCAGCGCGCAGAACGTTTTTCGTGGAGGCGGTACGCACGGCGACTGGCAGAGATCTTCCGGGCGGCGGCCCGCACGTAGCCCGTGGAGGTGCGTCGCGAGCCCCGCTCTCGTGCCCCTCCGTCTCGCCCCACGCCCGTCTCCAGCCCACCCCGATTGCGCCCACTCCTGCCAAAAACACCACAGCACCCCGGATGACAGCAGACCCCGAAGAGACCGTTCCGGTCTCGGTGCTCATTCCCACCCGTAACGAAGAGGCGAACCTGCCCCGGTGTCTTGCCTCCCTCGACGAATGGGCCGACGAGATCGTTGTGGTCGACTCGCAAAGCACCGACGATACCGTCTCCATTGCGGAGGAGGCGGGCGCTGAGGTCATCCAGTTCTACTACGACGGGGGGTGGCCGAAGAAGCGACAGTGGGCACTGGACACCTACTCGTTTGACAACGACTGGATCTTACTTCTGGACGCGGACGAGATTCTGCTCGACCCCATCAAGCGTGAAATTGCGGAAGCCATCCAGACCGACACGCACGACGGCTACTGGCTCCGTTTTCAGCTCCACTTCCTGGGGCGGCGGCTCCAATACGGCGGGTTCGACCTGTGGAAGCTGTTCCTCTTCCGGCACGGGAAGGGGCGCTACGAACAGCGGTTCGAGGGCCAGGACGAGTCGATGAGCGACATTGAGGTGCACGAGCACGTGGTGGTGGACGGAGACGTGGGGCGGCTCCAGCATCCGATCCGTCACGAAAACTGGAACTCTCTGTATCGCTACATCGAAAAGCACAACGAGTATTCCGAGTGGGAAGCGCAGGTGTACCACCAGGGAGACGAGGGGGCCCTGGAGCCGTCCCTGTTTGGCAACCAAGCCCAGCGCCGGCGCTGGCTCAAGCAGGCGCTCGTGCAGGTGCCGGGCTTTCCGCTGCTCACGTTCCTGTACCACTACGTGCTCCGTCTCGGATTTCTCGACGGCAAGCCCGGATTCATCTACTGCGTGCTCAAGGGCATCCAGCGGTTCCACGCCAAGGCAAAGTGGTATGAACTGGAGCAGACGGCCTCGGAGGGGGCGTGACGCCGCAAGACCTGTGAGTCCGACAACGGACCTCGTCCCGCACGGCCCCGGCCCTGCTGAAAGGCATATTCTCCACCCGCTCTCGTTTTTCGTATGGAAAATCGACTGCATGCTTGCTACTGCGCGAACCGGAAGATGATCGAGCCCCTCTGCGTAAGTGCCCACAGCGTTGCGGAGAGCGTGCGGGCGGAGCGGCCCGTGACCATATGGGTGCTCCAGCAGGAATTCTCGCCGGCCGACGAAACGCGCCTCAAGACAACGCTCCGTCCCTTCCCAAACGTGCGCCTCGAGGTCCACCCCATCGATCTCTCTGCCTTCCGCGGGGTGAAGGGCCTCCACGGCGACGCGATGACATTTGCGCGCATCCTGCTGCCCGACCGCATGGCTGATCAGGCACGTCGCATCGTGTACCTGGACGCAGACACCCTCGCGGTGGGCGGAGTGGAGGACCTCTTCGACACGTCCCTGGAGGGGTGCACGATTGGGGCCGTCTCGTACGAGCCGCTCGGAGCCTCGATGGAGGCGGATTTTTACCGCGCCCAGGGGGTCGACCTCGACCAAGACGGATTCAATGCCGGGGTCATGGCCATCGACGTTGAGCGGTGGAGAAAACAGTCCAGGACCGACGAAATTGTGGAGCGTGTGCGCGCGGCGGACCAAGAACGAACGGAGAGCGACCAGCCCTTCCTGAACGTCGCATTCCACGACGACTTCCGCCCGCTCCGCATCCGATACAACAAGCGAGCGAGCCCGGATCAGCGGCTGACGGCCGAGCAGGCCGCCGACGGGATTCTCCATTTTGTCGGGATTCCGAAGCCGTGGGACATAGGTGGGAAGTGGTTGCACAAAAACTATACGCTGTACGAGGAGTGCCGGCGGCAGGCCAGCGTCGTGCCGCGGTCGGTGCCAGAAATTGTCCGGGACGACGGCGTTGGCCGAGTGGCCAAAGGCATTGTCTCAGGACTCCGGGCCACCATGGGCTGAGACCGATGGGGCGGAGGCTCCGGAGAGCGGGCGGCGAAGATAATCAGAAGCGGGCCGAGGCGACATGGAAGAAAAAATCCACGTTTGCTACTGCGTCAACCGAAAAGTGCTTCCTCCCCTCTGCGTGAGCGCTTTTAGTGTGGCGGCGAGCGCAGCGAACCGGCGCGTGGTGATTTGGGCGTTCCAGGACGACTTCCGCCCCGGCGACATCGCCCAGCTGCGCGAGACCCTCGCCCCCTTTCCCAGGGCCGAGGTCCGGGTGCGAAGCATTGACCTTGGCCGGTTCGCTGGCTGGGAGGGACTGCACGGAGAGGCCATTACGTTTGCCAAGCCTCTGCTTCCCGCGCTGCTTCGAGAAGAGACGAACCGGATCGTGTACCTGGACGCCGACACGATCGTGGCAGACGGGATTGCCGATCTCTACGACCGGGACCTGGAGGGCTACCCCATCGGGGCAGTGTCGTACGGGTCCCTGGCGGACACGCAGAATCGGCGGTTTTTTGCCTCGGAAGGGCTGGACCTGCGCAAAAAGTCGTTCAATGCCGGGGTTCTTCTCATCGATGTAGAGGAGTGGGGCCGCAGGGGGCTGACAGAGCAGGTGGTGGGGGTCATGAGGGCCAAGCACAAAGCATACAGCGGGGCCGACCAGGCAGCCCAGAACGCAATCTTCCACGGAGACTTCTTGGACCTGCGAATCCGGTACAACAAACGGGCCAGCCCGGACACTAAGCTGCGAGAGGAGCAGGCCACCGACGGCATTATCCACTTTGTCGGAATCCCGAAGCCGTGGGACGCAGGAGGACGGTGGCTCAACCGAAATCATTGGCTCTACGCGAGGCATCGCCGAGAGGCAGGGGTGGCTCCGTGCTCGGCGGTCGAACGTCTGCAGCGAGGAGGATGGTGGCGCGGAGCCAAAGGATGGATTGCGGGCGTGCGCGCAGCTTTTTCGTAGGGGGCGTGCTCGTAGGAGGGCGTGTTTGCAACGGGCGCGTGTTCGTAGAAGGCACGTGCGCCCGCCGAAAAGGCCCGAACAGGTGCGGGTAGATCCGTGTGGCGTGAGAGGAACAGCCGCAGGGCCGGGCTCCGGTGTAAAAGAACAGACAAGCAAAAGAACAGACAAGCAGAGGCGATCCGAAACTCGTTCTGAACCGCGTGTCTACCGCCCCCAAACATGCTGTCCTCATCCTTGCGCACGACAACCCGGCGCAGCTCGAATTGCTTCTGGAGTCGGTGGCGCATCCGCGTCTCGATCCGTTTCTGCATCTAGATGCCGAGTCCAACGACACGTTTGAGAAGGCGCGACGCCTGGCCACCGAGACAATTCAGCGGTACGACATTCGGTGGGGCGGCTATCGCATGGTGCAGGCCACCCTGGATCTATTGGCCCTGGCCCGCGCCCGTGCCCCCTACGACACGTTCACCCTGCTGAGCGGGCGCGATTATCCTGTGCCTCCTACGGACGAGCTTGTTGCCTGGCTCGACAACATAGAGGTCTCGCGAATCGGGCACTGGCACGACGAGGACCCGTCGTGGCACCGGCGCTGGAATCGGTACTTCTTTCACGACTGGGACTGGCCCTGGGGCCGAATCGCAAATGCGGCGTCGCGACGCCTCGCCGCAGCGTGTCCCGACCGAGCCTGGCCGGTAACGCCCTACTTTGGGTCGCAGTGGTGGACGCTCACGCGCTGGGATGTCGATCGGGCATTCGATTTCATCGAGAAACGCCCGGACGTTGTCCAGTTTATGCGGTACGTTCATATTCCGGATGAGTGTTTTTTCCAAACGCTTCTTTGCAACCACCCAGATGTGGAACAGCTCTCCCGAAAAAAGAGACGGTACATCGACTGGTCTGAGGGAAATGCGCACCCCAAAATCTTAGAAAAAGAAGACATTCCGGATGTGTTGGCGTCCGGTGCTGCCTTTGCCCGGAAGCTGGACATCCACGAAGCCCCCGGTGCGGTGCAGTGCCTGGAAAATCACCGGTCGCTCAGGACGTGCTGATCGGGGGAAGGCGCGATGAAAGATCTACGAAAGGGAGTCCGACACGGCAAAATGAGAAAGGTCCAGGAGTACCTCGAAAAGATTGGAGAAGGTGCGCTGCTCTTCTGCCCGAACCCGGGAAACGCAGGGGACTCGGCGATTGCACTCGGCACGTACCAATTGCTCGAGCGAGCGGAGCGTCCGTACGAGGTAGTTCGGTGGGACGAAGACTTTAGCAGTGCCGGGAAGGTGGTAGTGTACGGAGGAGGCGGAAATTTGGGAAAATCAACGTACACGGAAGCGCGCACCTTTTTTCGTCGTCACCACTCGGAAGCGGCACACATGGCGCTTCTGCCCCACACCGTTCGGGGAAACGAGCGCCTGCTGTTGGAAATGGAGGGCGACGTGGACATCTTCTGTCGAGAACGAGTCTCCTACAACTGGGTACGGCGGCATGTAAACGACCAGAGCGTGCACCTTGCTGATGACATGGCGTTTCGGATCGACGCAGACCGCCTCTTGGACCGTCACGGTCCTTCAGCCACCGCGTTGGGGCGCCACATTGCACGCGGCATTGGGGGGAGCGCGTTGGGCCGAGTTCCGGGCTGCGATCCGGAACTTCTCACCCATCAGGTCCGAGGGCGCCTCGGCGTGTCTGCACTTCTCCGGCTCGTGCAGGGCATAGGCGCTCAGAGAAGCGTACTTCCGGCCATGCGGACCGATGTGGAGCGCACGGACCACGATGTGCCGCCTGTAAACGTGGACGCCTCACGGATCTTCGAGCACGGGGTCTTCCCACCGTCGCGGGCCCGCAAGGCAACGGTCTTTCTGCTGGCGTACCTGAGCCACTTCGAGCGAATTTTCACGAACCGTCTTCACCTTGGCATTCTGGGGGCGCTGTTGGGGAAAGAGGTCCGCTTTTATCCGAACAGCTACTACAAAAATAGAGCCGTGTATCGGTTTTCGATGGCGGAGCGGTTTCCCAATGTCTCCTGGGAGGGAGGTTGATGGGGAGAGCCTGTCGCGTCTGTTTCTGAACGAATTCCCCATCAGAGTTCCCCATCATAAGCACACACTCCCCATCATAGGCACATACTACGCATGAAGCAGGTCCTTCAGAACGTAAAAACCGGCGAAACCACGCTCGAAACCGTTCCGCCGCCCACCCTGCAGGCGAAAGGGGTTCGCGTGCGTACGGCGGCCTCGCTAATCAGCGCGGGCACGGAAAAGATGCTCATCGATCTTGCCCAGAAAAGCTATCTGGGAAAGGCGCAGGCCCGCCCCGACCTTGTGAAGAAGGTGCTTCAGAAGGTCCGACAGGAGGGGGTGTGGAATACTTTCCAGAAGGTGATGTCGAAGATGGAGCGGCCGATGCCCCTCGGCTACAGCGCCGCGGGCATTGTAGAGCAGGTGGGGGAGGAGGTGCGGGGCCTGCAGGTCGGAGACCGTGTGGCGATGGCCGGGGCCGGGTACGCCAACCACGCCGAGGTGAATTTTGTCCCGAAGAATCTGGTCGCGGACGTTCCGGACGGGGTGTCGTTTCCGGAGGCGGCCTACGCAACTGTGGGCAGCATTGCGCTGCAGGGGGTGCGCCTTGCGGAGCCGCAGTTGGGCGAAGAGGTGGCAGTGGTGGGGCTCGGCCTCATTGGGCTGCTCACGGTACAGCTCCTGAAGGCCAACGGCTGCCGGGTGATTGGCATGGACCTGGACCCCGCGAAGGTGCGGCAGGCCGAAGAGATGGGGCTGGACTGCGGCGTGGTGTCGTCGGAAGAGGATGCGGAGGCCGCGGTGGAGGCGTTTACTGGGGGACATGGGGCCGACCATACGCTCATCACGGCGGCCACCGACAGCAACGCGCCGATTGAACAGGCGGGGGCCTTTACCCGGCGCAAGGGCACCGTGGTGGTCGTCGGCAAGGTGGGAATGGACATTCCCCGGGACGCCTACTACCACAAAGAGCTCGAGGTGAAGGTGTCCATGTCGTACGGCCCCGGTCGCTACGACCCCTCGTACGAGGAGGGCGGCGTCGACTACCCGTACGACTACGTCCGCTGGACCGAGCAGCGCAACATGGAGGCGGTCCTGGCCCTTATGGCCGAGAACAAGCTCGACGTGGAGGCCCTTACCACGCACCGGTTCCGTTTTGCGGAAGCCCTTAGCGCGTACGACCTTATCCAGAATGGCACCGAGCCGCACGTCGGGATTGTGCTGGACTACGACGTGGAGCAGCCGCAGGAGGAGGTGGTGCGCGTACAGCCCGGCAGCACGCACGTGCCGCCCGACCAGCTCGGGGTGGGCTTCGTGGGAGCGGGCAACTACGCGTCGGTGCATCTCATTCCGGCGGTGCGAGAGCACGCCCGTGCAGACCTGATGGGCCTGGTGACCGCCACCGGCATGAACGCACAGCAAAAGGCCGAGAAGTTCGGCTTCGAGTTTTGCACGACCGACCTACAGCCCCTGCTAGACGATGAGCGTGTCGACGCGGTGTTCATTGCCACCCGTCACAGCACGCACGCCGAGTTTGCGAGGCGGGCCCTGGAGGCCGGCAAGCACGTGTTTGTGGAAAAGCCGATGGGGGTGCATCCGTCGCAGCTGGCATCGCTCCGAGACGCATACGAGGCGGCCCAGCAGGGCCCTCCCACCGGGCTGATGGTGGGACTCAACCGCCGCTTCGCCCCGATGGTGCAGGAGCTCTGCGACGCGTTTCCGGAGGGGCGTCCGAAGCAGATGGTGTACCGGGTGAACAGTGGGGCCATTGGCACCGACTCCTGGCTGCACCGCGACGAGGAGGGAGGGGGCATGCTCGTGGGAGAAATGGTGCACTTCGTGGACCTAATGCAGCACGTCTGCGGCGAGCGGCCGGTCCAGGTGTATGCGCAGTCGCTTTCCCTCGGGCGCCACGACCATGCCGACACCGACAATGTCTCCGTCACCGTCACGTTCGAGGGGGGCTCCACCGGAACGCTCTGCTACAACACGGTGGGCGACGACGCCGCCCCGAAAGAGCGCCTAGAGGTGTATGGGGGGGGCACGGTCGCTGTGCTGGACGACTTTCGCCGCCTGGAGGTGACCGCCAAGGGAAGCACCCATACGTCGCGGGCCTGGAACCAGGACAAGGGCCAGCCCAACCAGGTGAGCGCCACGATCGACGGGTTCTGCGAGCGCGGACGTGCGCCCATCGCCTTCGACGAACTGATGGCAGGAATGCGGGCCATTTTTGCGACGGAGGCGTCGCTTCGCGACAACGAGCCGGTGCGGGTGGCCTCCTGCCGCACCCCCGAACGCTCCCCGCAGGAGTAGACACGGGGGGAGACAGGAGCAACGGAAAAGGCGCGCCGCACAGGACCAGACGGCCAGCCCCGTGGAAAAAGCCTTGATGGCCGACCCCTCAATTTTCCTACCGAAGGAAGAGGACGAAGGCCTATCCCGTATCGAACATTTGTTTTAGATTCAAACGCACAATTCAGACGAGGGTCGTCCGGACCCGGTGCCTTGTCCAAATCCGCTCGATCCCCGTCCCGAACACAGGGCCGAGGCGGTTCCCTTCCCGCCCCGTACCTCTTGCCGAGCGATACCTCCTGCCGAACGATACCTCCTGCCGAGCAACAGCGCGATGGACCTGTCGATTGTCGTTCCGCTCTACAACGAAAGCGCCTCGGTGCATCCCCTCTGCCGCGCAATCGTGGAGGCGGTAGAGCCAACGGGCCGTCCCTTCGAGGTGCTGTTGGTGGACGACGGAAGCGCGGACGACACGTTTGAGCAGGCCCGTGGGGTCGCGCGGCAGGACGGCCGTTTCAAGGTCGTGAAGCTCAAAAAGAACTTCGGGCAGACGGCCGCCCTCCACGCCGGGTTCGACCAGGCGCAGGGCGAGGTCATCGTGACCATGGACGGGGACCTGCAGAACGATCCCGAAGACATCGGGCGGCTGGTGCAGAAAATTCGGGAGGGGTGCGACGTGGTGGCCGGGTACCGAGAGCGCCGGACAGAGTCGTTCCTGCTGCGAGAACTGCCGTCGCAGATTGCGAACTGGCTGATTCGGAAGGTGACGGGAACCCCGGTCATCGACAATGGGTGCGCCCTCCGGGCCTACCGGGCAGACGTGATCAAACGATTTCCCCTCTATTCGGAGATGCATCGCCTTCTCCCCACGATCCTGGCCCTGACAGGGGTAAAGATGGCACAGGTGGAAGTGCAGCACCATCCGCGCCGGTTCGGGGAGTCGAAGTATGGGCTGGCGCGGGTGTACAAGGTGCTGATTGATCTTTTGTCCCTGAAGACAGTCCTCACGGCCGCCCGCTATCCACTGTTCGGGTACGGCGTGCTATCGGCACTGAGCGGGGGGCTGTGTGGCGCGTCGTTGCTTCTGGGGGCCTATCGGCTCGTGCAGAGGCCGGAGGACACCATCGTCGTGTTTCTGGGGGCCGCTATGCTTTGGGGCGCCCTGAGCCTTGCGCTGCTGATGCTTGGAGGCATTGTCTCGTTGATCTACGCACGGGCGGACCTTCGGGTGGACGACCTTCTGGAGATCAAAGTCACGACACAGCACATCTCTGGTGAACGGGGTGACGCCCATGGCTGAACATCGCGACGTTTCGGAATCGAGGCCTCCGGTGCTGGACGAGCGCCGGGAGGAGCAGGCGGTCCTCTCCGTTGTAATCGCGGTGCGGGACCCGGAGCGCGCCGCCCCCATGCCCCAGCTTTACGCGGAGTACAAGGCGCAACTCGATGAGCTCGACTACCCGCACGAGTTTGTCTTTGCGGTGGAGGGGGAGCAGCCCACCGTTGTGAAGGACCTCCGCCGGTTGGCCAACAACGGGGCGCCGATCACGGTTCTTACCTTTTCGAAGTGGTACGGAGGGGCGACGGTCCTGGCCGCTGCGTTCGACCACGCGGAGGGAGCCCTTCTGCTCACCCTTCCGGCCTACCATCAGATCGACCCCACGGCCATTCCTCGTCTCTTCCCATACCTGGAGGAAAACGACATGGTGGTGGTGCAACGGTCGCCCCGCGAGGACGGCTTGGCAACGCGGATCCAGGTGCGTGCCTTTCACGCGGTCCTTCACGGGCTACTCGGGTTTGATTTCAACGACCTGGGCTGCAGCGTAGTGGCGGCGCGTCGAGAAGTGCTCGACGCGATTGATCTGTATGGGGATCAGCACCGGTTTCTGCCGGTGCTGGCCAGCCACCGTGGGTTCCGGGTGAAGGAGATTGAGGCGCCTCAGACGTCCCAGGATACATTCCAGAGCCACCTCTCGGTTGGAACGTATGTGAACCGGCTGCTCGACTTGGTGGCCGTCTTTTTCCTGACGAAGTTCACGCGCAAGCCGCTCCGATTCTTTGGGGCAACCGGACTCGCGGCGTTCGTGGGGGGCGGCGGCATCACGCTGTACCTCACCATTCAGCGGCTCTTCATGGGGGTCCCCCTGCGGGACAAACCGATGCTGCTTCTGGGCATTCTGCTCATCGTGTTAGGCACGCTTCTGTTTGCGATTGGCCTGGTGGGGGAGATTGTGATCTTTACCAGTTCGGAGGACGTGGAGGAGTACACGGTCGAGGAAGTGATTGAGGGGGCTGGGCCGCCGGACGCCTCGCCGCCAACGGGACGGCGGTGATGTGAAGAGGGGCGGCGCGGGCCTTCCGGGGGCACCGTGGGACGGCCGTGTGGGAGCGTCCCGGGGCCTTCTCCCAAACGGCGCAACTCAAATCCTGAATAGCGACAGTGAGGACGTAGCGTGAATCGGAATCCACTCTCCCAGCTGAGCGATCGGGCCCAGGAGCGGCTTCTCGTTGGTGCGCTGTCCCTGATTGCTCTTGTCACGCGGGCATACGGGATTTGGGAGTGGCCCGTGACGGGAGATGAGTACTACACGATCATGTACGCGACCGAGCGGGCCAGCGGCCTGGTGGGGTCTGCCTACTACGCCCTTGTGCTGCTCAGCCAGTCTCTCTTCGGCGCCACGCCCTGGGCCGCCCGGCTGCCGGCGGTGGTATGCGGGGTGCTGAGCGTGCCGGCCTTCTACGTTATGTGCCGCAGCATGCTCACCCGGCGGGCGGCGGTGGTGGGGGCCCTGTTCGTGGTCCTGAGCGAGTGGCACCTCTTTCACTCGCAGATGGCTCGCTTCTACAGCGGGGTGTTTCTGTTCGGCACGCTGTCGTACTACTTCTACTACCTCGCGCTCACGAAAGAGCGGTACGTATACGTCGCATTATTTTTTGCGTCGTCCCTCGCGGCGGTGTCGTTTCATGCAACGGGCATTTTCGTCGTCGTGTCCTGTGGGGCATACTCGGCATTTCTGGCGTGGTATGCGTCGGGGCGGCGCGTGGTGCTGTCGGGGTCGATGGCGCGGGTGCACCTGTCGGTCTGCGTGGTGGCGGCTGCCCTGGTCTCGCCGAAGCTCTTTGGGATTGCAGAGTCGTGGGGCGTGGGGGGTGGGGGGCTTCGGCTCGCGGCCCTCCGAGACATGCTGGGGGTGGTGGAGAATATGGAGGTGGTTGTCTTTGTCAGCGCCATGCTGGGACTGCTGTACCTGTACCGGACGGACACGTCCACATTTTTTCTGTTTGCGTTCCTTACCCTCATCCCCCTGGCATCCATCCTGGCCTTCTCGGTCTTTATGCCGCCGGCGCGGCCGCGCTACATGTTTTACGCGCTGCCCCTCTTTTTTGCGCTGTCCGGCCTGATTTGCACCGAGACGGCCACCGGGCTCAAACACGCCACAATCGCGAACCGGAGCGTGGCGCTGGTGGTCTCGGCCGTCCTGCTGGTGAGCTTCCTGTCGTACTACCTAGGGCGAGAAAGCCTCAGCATAAAAGACCCGGTGCGCTTCGTGCAGGCGCAGTACGAGAAGGGGGACGACGTTTTCGTGTTCGGGCCCTCGGCACGGTACAACTTCGACGGGGCGCTGAGCGTGAACATGGTCTATTCCAAGGCGCTGTGGCGGCAGGGGCTGGTGCCGGTGGCGGAGCGGGAGGGCCGAACATGGATCATCGTGGACACCTACCGGACGGCGCCCATCCGGGGCGACCTGGAAACGTGGCTCATGGAAAATGCCTCGCTGAAGTGGCGGAAAGAGGAGACGCGCTTCGATTATACCCAGCGGGGCTACGAAGTGTGGGCCGAAAACGTGGAGTAATCTGCTTCGTGCGCTGCACGGCCCTGCCGCCTGGGCGGAGCGCTGTGGCGGGCCTTCCGGTTTGGCACCGAGTCCTATGAAAACTGCCGACGCGATTGCCATTGATGCACACGGGCACTTCTACCCGGGATTCGACGCCCGGAGCTTCGTGGACAGCGCGCACGCTCACCTCGCGAAGGCGGTGGCGCGGTGTGGGCACAAGGCCGCTGCGGGCGTGGTGTTCGTGCTTGGGACCTCGGCGGGGCCGCCGGACGGCTTTGGTCGGCTGAAAGCGGCCGTGGAGGCCGGGGCGCTGGCCCCCACCGCCTGGCGCACGCGCCCCACGGCCGAGCCGGTGTCTCTGTGCTTGGAGAGGCCCCGAGGGGGGCGGCTTGTGGTGGTGGCAGGGCGCCAGGTGGTGTCCGGCGAGAACCTGGAGGTGCTGGCGCTGGGTACGCGAAACCAGTTTGTAGCGGGGGAGGCGACCGAGACGCTAATCTGTCGCATCGCGCGGGCAGGGGGGCTTCCGGTGGTGCCCTGGGGCGTGGGCAAGTGGCTGGGGCGGCGCGGGGAACGGGTGCGGGGGCTACTCGAGAATGCCGCGGCGCTTCCCCCGTTCTTCGTAGGAGACAACGCCAACCGTCCGGCGCTGTGGCCGCGATCGTCACACTTTCAGACGGCGGCGGTCCGGGGCATCAAGAATCTACCGGGCACAGATCCGCTCCCGTTTCCGCGTGACGCTCGGCGCGTGGGGCGCTTCGGGACGATTCTTCGGGGCAGGCTCGACCCGGAGCGGCCCGCCCACCACCTGCGGCACCGGCTGCTGGAGCCCTCGACCACGCTCCGGCCGTTCGGGTGCGGGGCCTCTACGCTTCGCTTCGTGCGCCACCAGTTGAGACTTCAACTTCGTTCCCGACTCCAATCATGAGCATCGAGCGAACCCCCGACACGGCCGCCCGCCGCTCCTACGACCTCGTCGTGGTGGGCGGGGGCATTTACGGCGCAATGGTGGCCCTGGAGGCCACACTGCGGGATTGCTCTGTGTTGCTTCTGGAGAAGGACGACTTTGGGGGGGCGACGAGTTACAACAGCCTGCGCATCATCCACGGGGGGCTGCGGGACCTCCAAACGCTCAATCTGGGGCGGTACTGGACGTTTGGGCGAGAGCGGCGGTGGTTCCTGGAGCACTTCCCGCACCTCGTGGAGCGCCTGCCGGTGCTCATTCCCCTGTACCAGCGCGGCATCATGCGCACCGAGGTCTTTCGGCTCGCCTTCTGGGTAGATCGGCTCTTGCTCCCAGACCGAGACCGGTGGGCAAACGGAATGCACGCGGTGCCGCCCGGACGGGTTCTCTCGCCCTCCGCGGTGGCGCGGCAGTTCCCCGCCGTCGACCCGGAGGGGCTGGCCGGGGGGGCCCTGTGGTACGACGCCCGCGTGCCCGATTCGCAGCGCCTGCTTATGGAGGTTCTGCGGGCGGCCTGTCGAATGGGCGCGACTGCGCTGAACTACATGCCGGCCACGAGGCTGCTGCGGGAGCAGGGACGCGTGAAGGGCGTCCAGGCCCAGGACGCAGGCGATGGCGGCACCTACCACTTCCGGGCCGACACGGTGGTAAACGCCGCGGGGCCGTGGAGCCGAGAGGTGGCCGAGCACTTCGACCGCGGCGCACCCGGCCTGCGCCCGTGCCTGAGCGCCTGGAACGTGCTGGTTGACCGAGAGGCGCCGGGCAACTGCGCCGTGGGGAAGACGCCACCGGAATCCGACCATCACTACTTCCTGCATCCCTGGAAGGAGCAATTGCTCATCGGGACGGGGCATGCTCCCCGCGAGTCGGCGTCCGGCTCCCCGCGCCCTTCCGCGAGTGAAATGGACGATTTTCTGGGCGACGTAAACGCGGCGTTTCCCGACTTCGAGCTGCGCCGCCGCGACGTGCTTCGGGTCTACGCCGGGTATCTGCCAACGACACAGCCCGGCTCTACGCAACTGGCCAAGAAGGAGCGCTGGGTCGACCATGGTGCGCGCGGCGGTCCCGAGGGGCTGTTCAGCGTGCAGGGAACCAAGTTCACCGCCGCCCACAGCACAGCCGAGGCGGGCATGAAGCAGGTGGTGCCGGGCCGGTCGGTATCGGAGGAGAAGCGAGCGGCGTTCGAGCAGATGTGTGCGGGACGGAATGGCGAGCGTGGTCGTTTTGGCTACATGTGGACGCCGGACACGGCTTCGTCCGACTGGCGCTCGTCCCTGGCCCGCCTGATCGACGAAGAGGCGGTGGTGCACCTCGACGACCTGCTCCTGCGACGCACCACCCTTGGCGACAACCCGACACGGGCCCTGGCGGTGGCCCCGGCGCTCTGCGACCTGTTTGCGTGGGGGGCAGAGCGTCGCGCTGCCGAGTTGCGGCGGGTGGCGCAGCACTTTCCACGCGTTCAGCCTCCCCCATCCGTCACCGATGCGTACGCGTAATGCCGAATACGCTCGCACACGTAGGGGCACAGGGCGTGGCCACACGTCTGGGGCTCCGAGACGCCGACCTGCGGTGGGCCTATCTCGGGTGCCTCGTTCCGGATCTCCCCTGGATTCTGCAGCGGCTCCTGCTCGACGCGGTGCCCGGAATTGATCCGTACGCCCTGCAGGCCTACACCATTGCGCAGGCGTCCCTTCTCGGGGGGCTGCTGGTGTGTGCCGCCGCGGCCCTGCTTGCCCCGCGCCCAGGGCGGGCCTTCGCGGTGCTGGGGGGAAACGTAGGGCTTCACCTCGTGCTCGATGCCCTACAGACGAAGTGGGGCAGCGGCGCGCATTTCCTCGCGCCGGTGTCGTGGCAGGCCACGAACTGGGGATGGTTCTGGCCCGAAAGCGGGCCCACGTATGTACTGACCGCCCTGGGGCTGCTCGTCGTGGGCTGGCACGCATGGCGCGGGTTCGCTCGGCCGCCGGCGCTCGTGCGCCCGTCATGGGGGCGGCTGGCCGCAATGGCGGGGCTGCTGGCAGTCTACGCGGCCGGGCCGCTTCTGCTGCTGCAGGGCCCCGTCGTGGCGGATGCTCACTCCATCGGCACGCTCAGCCGCCCGTTGGAACGGCAGGGGCACGCCGTGGCCATCGACCGGGCCCGCTACGTGGAAACGCCCGGCGGCCCTCGCCTGGAGCACTACCGAGGGCGCGTCCTGCTGCGGGCAGAGGGCCTCTCCGCAGAGCCTCCCGCAACGGTGTCGGTGCGGGGCGTGCTCACGGGCAAAAACACCATTCGGGTCACCGATCAGTACATCCACGCCGGGCCGCTTCGCGACTACCCGTCGTATCTGGGGCTGCTGTTCATTGCCGCCGTGTGGGGACGTGCCTTGATCGGGGCCTACGGGGAACGCGGCCGAATCCGTTCGGGCTCCTGAGTGCCGACGCCTGTCATCATTACGCTGGGTTGCAGACGGTTCCATGCGCATTCTCGTTCTGGCTCCACAACCATTCTTCCGGCAGCGCGGAACGCCGATCGCGGTGCGCATGCTGGTCGAGACGCTCGCCGAGGCAGGGCATCGTGTCGACCTGCTCACGTTCCACGAGGGCGAGTCTGTGCCCCTCGGGGGCGCGCGCCTGCACCGCATCTCCCCGGTGCCCTTCGTCCACGACATCGGGCCGGGATTTTCGCTCAAGAAAGTGGTGTGTGATGTGGCCCTGGCGGTGCGTGCCGCGCAGATGCTGCGGCAGGCCGAGTACGACGTGATCCACGCGGTGGAAGAAGCCGCGTTCATTGCGCAGGGCCTCGGGCGGGCCACTTCCACGCCGTACCTGTTCGACATGGACTCGTCAATGCCCCAGCAGCTTGCGAGCGACGTGCCGGGGGCGCAGTGGGCACGGCCCGTTCTGGAGGCGGTGGAGGCGCAGGCCCTGCGGGACAGTGCCGGGGCGGTGGTGGTGTGTAAGGCGCTGGAGGAGCGAGTGCAGGAGGCCGCACCGGAGACGCCTGTGCTCCGCCTCGAAGACGTATCCCTCCTTCACGGTGCCGAGGTGGACGAAGATCTCCGGGAGGCCTTTTCGGTCACGGGCCCGCTGCTGATGTACGTAGGCAATCTGGAGCGATACCAAGGAATTGGGCTTCTCATCGATGCCTTCCAGATCGCATGCGAGCGCGGCACGCCGGCGCACCTCGCCATCATTGGGGGCAGCGACGCGCACATCAAGCAGTACCGGGCCCGGGCGGCCACCCGGGGCGTCGCCGATCGTGTGCACTTTGCAGGCCCGCGTCCCCTCGACGATCTCGGGGGCTACCTGCGCCAGGCCGATGTGCTGGTGTCGCCCCGCATTGAAGGCACCAACACGCCCATGAAAATCTACTCGTACCTCGACTCCGGGCGGCCGGTGGTGGCAACCCGCAAACGAACCCATACGCAGGTGCTCGACGAGGAGATTGCCGCCCTGGCCGCTCCGACCCCCGAAGCCCTGGCCGACGCCATCGGGCGTCTTCTCAACAATGAGAAGCGGCGTGACGAACTGGCGTCCCGCGCCCGCGAGCGAGTGGCCGAGCACTACTCGCCCGAAGCGTTCCGGCGCAAGCTCACGCGCTTTTACGACTGGCTCGAAGAGGCCCTGCCGGCGGATGACGCGCCTCGCGAGGCCCCGCACCATCCCCCGTCTCACCACGACCGTCCGCAGTGATGGAACCGCCCAATACGGACGATCCGATTCTCATTATCGGGGCCACCGGGTTTGCCGGCGGCGCCCTTGCCCGAGAGCTCCGACGGCGCGGCGCTCCCGTGCGCGCCCTCGTGCGCCCCGACTCTCCCTCCGACCCGGCGCCCCTCCAAGAGATGGGGGTCGAACTCGTGGCGGGCGACATTACCAACCGCGACGACGTGGTGCGCGCCTGCGAAGGGGTAACCAAGGCCTACAACTTTGCCTCCCCCTTCCGGTCGGCCAAGCCGTCCGACCAGTACTTCTGGGACGTGAACGTGGGGGGAGTCGACCATCTCGTGCACGCCGCGCAGAAGCATGGGCTGGAGCGGTTTGTGCATTGCAGCACCATTGGGGTGCACGGAGACGTGCAGGAAATTCCGTGTCGTGAGGACTCGCCCCTCAATCCGGGCGATGTCTACCAGAAGACGAAGGTGGAGGGAGAAAAGGTGGTGTGGGACGCGTTCGACGATGGAGCGCGGGGCGTCCTCATGCGCCCCTCCAGCATGTACGGCCCGGGCGACACGCGGATGCTCAAGCTGTTTCGCATGGTGCACCGCGGGGTGTTCGTCATGTTTGGGTCGGGGGAGGTGTGGTTCCACCCCGCCTATATCGACGATCTGGTGCGCGGCTTTCTCCTGTGCGGCCGGAAAGACGCGGCGCTCCAGGACGTGTTCATCCTGGCCGGGCCCGAACCGGTGTACCTGGCGGATCTCGTGACGCTGGTGGCGGACGCTGTGGAGAGGGAGCCGCCTCGCCTGCAGTTCCCCGTGAAGCCCCTCATGATGGCCGCGAAGGCCTGCGAGGCCGTGTGCCAGCCCCTGGGCATTGAACCGCCGCTGCACGAGCGACGCGTCGGGTTTTTCACCAAGAACCGCTATTTTACCTACGAAAAGGCGCGCGAGCACCTCGGGTACGAGCCCCAGGTGCCCCACGCAGAAGGCATGAAGCGTACGGCACAGTGGTACTTCGAGAACGGGTTCCTGTAGTGTAGCAACGGCCGCGCGGCTCACGGCGGAGCCCGCGGCACTGCGGGCCCGCAGCTGTCCCCCCCCCGCAATCCGTCCTCTTCCGCAATCCCAAACGCCATGGCGTCTGAACTGAAAGCACGTCTCCTTACGTTCCTGAAGGGGGCCCTGGCGGTGGGGCTCCTGGCGCTGGTGATGTGGCGGGTTGATTGGGGCGTGTTTTTCGACACCATCGCCGGGGCCGATCCTGTGTGGGTGGGGGCCATGGTGATGGTGGACGTGGGGGACCGCTTCTTCATGTCTGCAAAGTGGCAGTACCTGCTCCGGCACATGGGAGTGCGGGTCCGCCTCCTGTCGGCGCTGGTGCACAACCTGCGCGGGGGGCTCATGGAGCGTGTGGTGCAGTGGAGCGTGGGGGGCGACATTGCCCGCACGGCCGGCCTCAGCCACGAAACGGGGCAGACGGAGCCCGTCGTGATGTCGGTGATTATCGAAAAGGTCGTGGGGCTCTCGGCGCTGGGGACGCTGGCGGCCGGCTCGTTCTACCTCCTGAACCTGGAGCACGGGGTTGTCCCCTGGTACTGGGCGCTGCCGTCCTGCATCATAGGCGCGGGGGGGCTGTTTGTGCTTCCGTTCGTGATGATGCGGGACCGGGTGGTGACCCTCATCACGCGGCTCAGCCGCGCCATTCCGTCCGAGACAATGCAGGACTGGTTCTCCCAGCTGCCGGACCTGCGAAGGCACTGGCGCGTGCCGACCCGGCCCCTGCTTGTGTTTTACGGCCTCACGGCCGTGGAGCAGCTGGTGTCCACCGTGAACCTGCTTCTGCTGGGCACGGCCTTTGGGCTCGGCGTTACCGTTGTAGAGGCCATTTCGGTCATGCCCATCGCAACGTTCTTTTCTCGCCTCCCCATCACAACGCAGGCCCTGGGGGTGCGAGAGGGGCTGTACGTGCTCATGCTCGGCTTTATCGGCGTCGGGGCGGCGGAGGCCTTCGCGCTGGCGCTGACGGTGCGGGTGTCGCACACCGTGGTGTTTGGGGTGGGCACGCTCGTAACGGTGCCGCTTCAGCGGACGCAGGACGTGGAGGCGTCCCCCAAGCCCGAGCCCTCCGCCGCTGAGGTGCAGTCTCGACGGTGAAGGCGCGGGGCGTCCCCCCACAAACCCATGCCCGGCCGCAACGCATGCCCGGTCGCAAGCGCACGCCAAAGGCCCGCAGCGAATGATTGCCCGCTACGCACGCACCCTCCAGCACCTTCGGCCCTGGCAGGTCGTGGGACGGCTGCTGGCTCCGCTTCAGCGCCGCCTGGCGGCCCGGCGAGTCCCGGCGCCTCCGCCGTCCCTCCGGGCCACGCCGTTCGCGTCGGGCGCGGTGCCGCACCACGATCCCTGGAACGCACGCGACGCGATTCGAGAGGGGCGGTTCTGTTTTCTTAACGAGAACGTGTTGCTGGGCCGTCCCGTGGATTGGGCCGCCGAAGAGCAGGCGCTGCTCTGGCGGTTTACGCTTCACTACTTCCACTATCTCCACCTCCTCGGGCCGACCGAGCAGGTGGCCCTGTGCCGCGACTGGGCCGCAGCCAACCCGGTGGGGCGGGGCGTGGGCTGGCACCCGTATCCCACCTCGCTCCGAATCGCAAACTGGTGCCGGGCCGGCCTCACGGCCTCCGACCTTCTGGAAAGCCTCTATCAGCAGGCCGCCTACCTGTCCCGCACCGTCGAGACGCACGTCTACGGCAACCACCTCCTCGAAAACGCCCGGGCCCTCGTGCTGGCGGGAAGCTACCTGCAGGGGCAGGGCGAGGCTGCGCAGTGGCGGGCCCAGGGGCTGTCGATCTACCGTGCAGAACTGGATGAGCAAATTCTGCCCGACGGGTTCCACTTCGAGCGGAGCCCCCTGTACCACGCGCTCATGCTAGAGGGCCTGCTGGATGTAGTGCATGCTCTGCCGGACACCCATCCCGACCAGGCCCGCCTCCGGAGCGCGGCGCGAGACATGACCGCTGCCCTAAGCGGCGTTGTGCACCCCGACGGCACTCTTGCACTGTTCAACGACACCACCCACGACCTGGCCCCGCCGCCAGCCGCGCTCCGCCGGTACGCCCACTCGGTGCTCGGCGAAGAGCCGCCCGCCCGCCTCTCTTTCCCCGACGCCGGCTACTACGTCTTGAACGCCGACGACCTGTGGATGATGATCGACGGCGGCGCGGCTGGGCCCGAGTACCTGATGGCCCATGCCCACGCGGACATCTTCAGCTACGAGCTGTCTCTCTTCGGCAGGCGGTTCGTGGTCGACAGTGGGGTCTACCAGTATCCGGCGGGGCCGATGCGGCGGTACGTCCGGGGCACGGCCGCCCACAACACCGTAGAGATTGACGGCCGCGACCAGATTGAATGCTGGGATGCGTTTCGGGTGGCCCGTCGAGACGCGCCCCGCGACGTCGTGTGGCGGGACACAGAGGCGGGGGCAGTGTTCGAGGGCAGGTTCGAGGGGTACCGGCAGCGCCTCGGGACGGAGGTCTCGCACCGTCGCCGGGTTGCGGTGGACACCACGGAGCGCCGCATGTGCGTGGAGGATGAGGTCGTGGGAACAGGGACGCACCGCGCCGAAAGCCGCGTGCACCTTCATCCGGACGTGCAGGTCTCGCAGGACGGGCGCGATGTGCTCCTGAGCAGAGACGGGCACCAGTGCCGGATGCGAGTGGCGGCGGGAGAGGTGCGACGGGCACAGGGGTGGTACTGCCCGCGCTTCGGCGTGCGGCACCGCATTTGCGTGCTCGTTGTGGCGACCGCAGGGGGCCTCCCGCTTCGCTGCCGCTACGAATTTCGGTACTGATGCGCACCCGACTCCACTAGGGACGCGGCTCTACCTCGTGCGTGTTCCCCTCTTCGCCCTCTTTCTGCCTTGTGCCCAAAGGCCCACATTCGCCATGCACATTCTGTTTTTGAGCAACTACTTTCCGCCTGAGGTGAACGCCCCGGCCACACGCACCTACGAGCATGCACGCCAGTGGGTGGACGATGGCCACACGGTGGACGTGCTTACCAGCGTCCCCAATTTTCCAGAGGGGGAGGTCTACGAAGGGTACGACAACCGGTTGACGGAGGAGGTGCGCGACGGAATTCGAACCACCCGCGTGCCGATGTACGTCTCGCCCAATGAGGGAGTCGTCCGGCGCACGCTCAGCTACCTGTCGTTTATGGTGTCGGCCAGTTGGTACGCCGCTCGCCTGCCCACGCCGGACGTCGTGGTGGCCACGTCGCCCCAGTTCTTCGCGGCCCTGGCTGGCTTCTGGGTCGCGCAGACAAAGGACGTGCCGTTCGTGCTAGAAATTCGAGACCTGTGGCCCGAGTCGGTCGTGGCGGTGGGGGCCATGGACCGAAACGTCATCATTCGATTCTTCGAGTGGATTGAGGAGCGCCTGTACGAGGCGGCCGATCGCATTGTGGTGGTGACGGAGGCATTTGAGAAGGCGATTGCCGACAAGGGAATTGCACGGGACAAAATCTCCGTCGTCAAGAACGGAATCGAAACTGATGGGTGGGACGAGCCGCTCGACGAGGAACGCCTGGAGGCACTGCGGCGGACGCATGACCTAGACGGAGCGTTTGTGGCCAGCTACATCGGCACCATTGGGCTGGCACACCGGGCCGATGTGTTGTTGGAGGCGGCCGAGCGCTGCGACGATCCCGACATTGTGTTCATGGTGGTGGGCACTGGGGCCAAGCGAGACGAACTGGAGGCCCGCCAAGAGGCATTGCAGCTCGATAATTTTCGACTGATCGACAAGGTGCCCAAGCACACCGTCCCGTACCTGCTCGCTCTCAGCGACGCCAGCGTGGTCCACCTGCGCGACGATCCGCTCTTCGAGACGGTCATTCCGTCGAAGATGTTTGAGGCCATGGCCACCCGCACGCCCATTGTGCTTGGGGTGCGGGGCGAGGCCCGGCAGATTGTGGAAGAAGCTGGCGCTGGCATTCCCGTCCCCCCCGAAGACCCGGAGGCCCTCGTGGAGGCGGTTCGTCGCCTCAAAGACACCCCTTCGTTGCACGAAGAGCTGGCAACGAACGCGTACCAGCACGTGCAGGCCCACTACGACCGGCAGGGGCTGGCGCGCACGTACGCGTCCCTTCTGGAGCGCGTGGTGCAGGAAAACGAAGAACGGAGCAGAGTGTAGCAACAGCCCCGTGCGGGGCTACTCGTGCCCGCCGCTTGCGGGGCACCTCTCGTCTGGCCCGAACTCTGTCGCGTGGGCCGAGCCCCTTCGCCAAAATTTCGTTTCCGCCCCATCTGTGTCACGGCGGAAGAGGACACATGAGGGCGCCCCTCGATTCCCTCGGTTTCCGCCGCTGAGCCATCGCTTGTGCCGAAGGTGGAGGCACTCCTCATCCATATCTTTAACTCTTCCGGAAAGTCTGCTGTGGCCACTGTGCTCCAAAGGTAGACCGGCGCCGCCTCTAGATGCTTACTCGTTGTCGCAGAGGCGCGATTATTCTTAGGACGCACGCCACTTGATAAGCGCCAGCACAAAAGCGCCAGCAATGGCTGCGCGGAAAATGAGAGCCATACTCGAAATGCAGGGTTGGGCTCTTCACCTCTCGCCGCCGCTTGGTCGACGCAGCGTCCCGCGAACGGATGTCCTACGGTTCGCGGCCGATTACAGCGGCCTCGCCGGTCCTGCCGAAAAATGAGTCGCGCTAAATGGCTACATCTCTGTTCCTCAGTCTGGCTGGGAGTGCCGCCGCAGGAGTTTTGGTTACGGCGTTGCTTACCCGGATCCTCCGCACAAACGCGTCCCGCTTCAACCTACTCGACCGCCCCACCCAGGCCCGAAGCATGCACGTGCAGGCCACGCCAACGGGGGGAGGACTCGCCGTAGCAGGAGGGACGGTGGCCGCGTTCGCTGTGCTTTTTGGCTTGGACGGACAGCTGCCCGGAACCCTGCAGGCCCTCCCGTTCTGGGCAGGGGCGTTCGTGGTGCTGGGGGCCGGGCTCTGGGACGACAAGTACGAGCTCGACCCGAAGGGCAAGTTCGCCTTCCAACTCGTGGCGGCCTATTTGCTCCTTCACGCCGGGGCGTACATTCAGGTAGATGGAGGGCTGCTGGCCGGGCGCAGCGGCTTGAGTGGGTCGCTCTACAGCATTCCTCTCTCGCTGCTCTGGATCGTTGGCATCATCAACGCGGTCAATCTGATCGACGGCTTGGACGGGCTGGCCACGGGCGTGATTGGCATTGCGTTTCTTGCGTGTGCCGCCCTCTTTGGGGTAAGGGGCGAGTGGGCCCTCATGGGCGTCGGGCTCGTGATGGCCGGGACGTTGGCGGGCTTTCTGCCGTACAACTTTAAGCCGGCTTCCATTTTTATGGGGGATTCCGGAAGCCTCTTCCTTGGGTATCTCCTGGCGGCATACACGCTGCAGGGGAGCCTGCATCCGGATCCCGTCCTCGCCCTTCTCATTCCTCCGCTCCTGCTCGGCGTGCCCGTGCTAGACACAGGGGTTGCAATTGTGCGCCGAATGCTCTCGGACCGTACCATCTTTGCGCCGGACCGTAGCCACATTCACCACCGCCTTGTCGACGGTAGTTCCGACCGGGCGGCCGTGCTTGCCCTGTACGGAGTGGCGGCCTGGTTTGGAAGTGCCGCGGTGTTGGTTGGCGTGCTGCCGATGGGGTGGGCCTACGCGCTCGTTGTCGGCACGGCGGCGGTGGCCCTGGTATGGGTGTGGCGCCTCGGGGGCTTCGCGCCTCTGCCCGCCGCCGCGTCGGAGCCGGCGTCGCACCGGTCGCCCAACGGCCTTGCCGCTGGGAAGACCGTGGAGGTGCTTCCGCCCACGGGGGGCGACGGCCACGGGGGCAACGGGGCGCCAACTGCCCTACGCACAGACGGGCGCACGGACGTCTCGCCCACGAAAGTTCTCAGTGTGGTCGGGGCCCGTCCCAACTTCATGAAGGTGGCCCCGCTGCACCGTGCCCTACAGCAGAATGATCGGTTTCGGTCCAAAATCGTGCACACGGGCCAGCACTACGACGAGCAGATGAGCGATGTCTTCTTCCGCCAACTGGGCCTCCCTCACCCCGACGTGTACCTGGGCGTGGGAAGCGGCAGCCACGCAGAGCAGACCGCCCGTGTGATGACGGCCTTCGAAGAGGTGGTGGAAGAGGAGGAGCCGGACCTGGTGCTCGTCGTGGGGGATGTCAACTCAACGCTGGCCTGTGCCCTGGTGGCCACCAAGATGCACATCGACGTGGCTCACGTGGAGGCGGGCCTCCGGAGTGGCGACCGCCGCATGCCAGAGGAAATCAATCGACTGGTGACCGACCGGATTGCCGATTATCTCTTCGTGACGGAGCAGAGTGGGATTGAGCACCTGCACGCGGAGGGAGTTGCCGACGAGAAAGTGTTCTTTGTCGGCAACCTGATGATTGACTCCCTCGTCCAGTTCCGGCAGAAAGCGGCCGAGATGGCCATCGCAGAGGACCTCGGGGTGGCGGACACGGACTACGCGCTCATGACGATGCATCGGCCCTCCAACGTGGACCATGAGGAGGGGATCTACAAGCTTCTGCAAATCATCAAGGAGATCGCGGAGGAGCGGCCCGTGGTGTTTCCCATGCACCCCCGCACGCGCAACCGCTTCGAGGAATTTGGGCTGGAACAGGCACTCACCTCCATTGAGGGGCTCCGGCTGCTGGAGCCGCTGGGGTACCTGGAGTTTCTGCGACTGATGGAAAAGGCGGCCGTCGTGGTCACCGATTCCGGCGGCATTCAGGAGGAAACCACCTTCCTGGGCGTGCCCTGCCTCACGCTTCGGGAGAACACCGAGCGGCCCATAACGATCGAGCGTGGCACCAACGAGCTGCTTCCGCTTGACCCGTCCTGCGTGGTGCAGCGCGTGCAAGCGGTGGCCGAGACCACCCCCTCTCCCGAGCGCCCGCCCTACTGGGACGGCGAAACGGCAGAGCGCATTGTGGACGTGCTCGAGGCCCACATCGCCCCGTCCGTGCCCCCCGTACCAGGACGCGAACACGCCCTCTCGGCCGTTCAAAATGTAGGGCCAGTTGCAGAAACGTAGCGGTCTTGCCCGCGGCTCTTTCCGAGACAGGCCGAGGACGCACGACGATTTTCCCGGGGAGTAGGCGCTCGGCGAGAAACGCCATTCTGGTACAGAGTTTGAGATCGTGTGGCACACGACCATCTCTCACACCCGCCCGCAGGTCTCCAATGCTTCGTACTGCCGCCACCGTCGCCTTCGTAAGCGCCCTGTGGCTGTTCGCCACGGGAACGGGCGTGGCACTGCCGTCCGAGAACACTGCGCCTCGGGCCCGTCCCGCAAACACATCGGCCCCGCTCGCCGACACGCTGCTTCTCGAAAAATTTCCCGACGCGTACGCCGCGTATAGCCTTCGCCGGCTCCGCCCCGGATACGACGGCCCGGTCGTGCGGGTGCGGCGCGCCTCCGACGGAGCCGAGCAGGACATCGGGTTCGCGGAGAGTGGATGGGTCGATACCGGCGCCCTCGAAGATTTTGTCGACGGCGGGGACGGCCACGTGACCACCTGGTACGCCCAGGTTGAGGGCACTCCCAACCTGACCCAGCAGTACGCGAGTGCTCAGCCGCTCATCGCTCGCAACGGAAGTGCCGAGCTCGACGAGAAGGGAAAGCCCACGCTCTACTTCCAAAACTCCGACGCCAAACTGGTCACCGACCGATTCGATCGCGAAATCAACGGAAATGACTACGCCATCTTCGGCGTCATCCATCACTTCGACTACCAGGGGGAAACGAACGGATTTGGCCTAGAGGCAGGGGCCGAAAACGTGGAATACCGGTTCGGGCAGACACGGGTGAACGGCGGGTTTGTCCGGATCAACCACGAAAGACTCGACATCGGATACGAGAAGAGGGCTCTGATCTCGCTAGAGAACGATGGAGACGAGGCGACCCTCTGGTCGGGCAACAAGATGGGAGGCAGCCTCACGAAGGAAGAGGACGACGACCTTGACCAGTCTAACCCCACGGACCGGGTCAACGTAGGGGGAGGATTTGTGGGGACCTTCGGCGAGTTTGTGGTCTACGACGCCGCCAAGTCGAGCGACGAGATTATCGAGGTGTACAGAAATGTGACGGCCGACTGGGAGGTCGGCCCCATCGAGTGGCACGAGGAGGCACTGCTGCCCCAAGAGTTTGGCTATCAGGTGTCGCTCTACAACTGGCTCGAGACGCTGACAGAGACGGACGTGACGCTGCCCGACGGGACGATCCGCTGGGACGGCACGTACGCCAGTACGGACGCCTTGGCGGACCTGTGGTTACAGGTGGAGGGACTCACCGCGTCGAGCGTCACCCGGGGAGAGGCGGCCTGGTACGTCCTCGACAACGGAAATGGAAAGGGCATCGAGGCGACGGGCACGGTTCGGAACAACGACGAGCCCCGTGGAAACGGCGACTACGGGGGCAATCCGCCCCGCTCCTGGTCCAACGAGCCCGCCCTTCTGTACCGACTCGACATTCCGCTCGACGGGGGCGAGCAAGGAAATCCCTGGCACCAGGACCCTGCGTTGGGGCGCCGTGCGATGGTGGTCGCCAGCGTAGACATGATGATGCACCACCAGTCGATGCTAGAGGGCAACCCGTCCGGGTGGTACGACATGAAGGGCAAGGCGATGCTGGGCTGGGCCGAGGCGTACCGATGGTGCAAAGACGTGCTGCCCACCGACGTGCAGAACGCGTTCGAGGAAGGGTTCCGTATTTTGCTTGACGACCAGATTGATCGAGGGCCGCGGGCAGTCAACACCAACATGGACATGTTTGCGCTCCAGGCCTACGCCGATCTCTACATGGCCGCCAACAGCGCACAGACAAGGGAGCGAGCCGTGCAGGCGGCCAAGGCAGCACTCTTCGGATATACGGACGGGGCCCTAGAAACCAATCACGAGGTGTTCACCTCCGGTGCCGAAAACGGCGTGTTCTCCCCGTCCGGGCCGATCCTGGAAGGCGGACAGCCCGATGTATTTTACATGGGCGAGTCCATCTACCAGCTTCTGGGGGCCCTGGAGGCCGTTACCGACCGGGAAACAGGAGACATTGCCGACGACTGGGTGTGGCTGGAAGAGGTGGTGAAGCGGGCGCAGGATTGGCGCACGTACCAGATGTTTTACGACCCCAAGCGCAACAGCCCCGCCGTGGGAGGGCTAAATGGAAATTCGATCATTACGGCAGGGGCCGGGCTTTCGGGACGCACCTCCTACGGCGTTCCCCACGGACAGGCGGGGGCGGAATGGAAGTCGATAAGCATTGGCGACCGGTTTGCGGACCATGCTTTCAAGGCCAAGGGCCTGCCGGATCCTACGGCGATGGCACAGGACATCAGCAATAAGATCTCCTACATCGACGGGGAGATGAGTTCGGTGTACACGGGCACGCCCGATGGCTGGAAGGGCTGGAGCCCGTGGACAAAATCCACCCCCTATCTACCGCCGGAAGGATGGTACAGCCGGCTAAAGGAGATGAAAGACAGTGGGGATCCCCGATTTCTGGCACCGCCCGCCGAACGAGACGGCAACACGTGGAACAAAGCCTTCGGGGGGCCTCCGACGGGGAAGGAGTTCTGGTCGTACAAGGACGTGGGGCCCAACGGCAAGGCCTTCGGATTTTTCGTAGAGGCCATGCCCCGGCAAGGCGGGTACGGCGGCTGGTACGGTGGCAAGATCGAAACCTTCTGGACGGAAAAGACGGGCGTGCTACTCATCAACCGCCACGGCAAGACAGGCTGTGACGATGGGTCGGAAGATTCGACATGCTTCAGTAATCTCGACAAGAAGGCGGGCCACCACGTATGGGGCCGCGACGAGAACGGAAACGGATTCACGACCCTCCTCCTCCGTGGCCGAGGGCTCAGCCGGACCTCAACGTTCAACACGGACGCGTCTCCCCCGAGCGTCACGGTGAACAATGTCTTCAACGATCCGAGCCTGTCTCCTACCACCGAACAGTCGGGCGAGCAGACAGGGGCAGAGATTCAAGGCAGCTTCGAGGTCGAAAACACGTTTGCGGTGCAGCCCAATGGGCTGAAAGTAACCCACACCCTTACCTCGAACCAGGCCGACGAGGTGACCGAACTCTGGGCGTCGCTCCCCGTCTACCTCCGCCACTCCAATCCTCTTCGGGGCGGGGACGAGTTGCAGTCGAACATGGACGACACCACCATTGAGTACCACACCGGGACCAACTGGCAAGCACTGCCCGAGGACACGGACGACGATGGGGTTCCAGAAATGGTGACCACCGATGCCCTCCGCCTGGGCCGAGACTACAAAGATGGACAGGGGCCCCGCTACGCCTACGTCGCATTCCCAAACAGTCAGGATGTGCGGCTTTCCGTGTCCACCTACTACGACCCGTATCAGAGCATGACGGGCGTTCGCACCGTGCACGTGGATCTTCACGGCAATCCGGGCACTGCGAAGACGCTTCCGGCGTCTAAAGGGGTGTCGTACACGCTACAAACCAGTGACCCAACGCAGGGCGACGGCCCTTCCACTGGACAGGTGATCCCGCTCCGGAAAGGGTGGAACATTGCCTCCGTGTCCGTGTCGCCCACCGCGCCCGCCATGGACTCGGTGTTCGCGGGAGTCGAATCCGCGGTTACCGTCGTCGAAAACGAGGCGGGAGAGCAGTACCGACCCGGGGCAGGCGTCAACGAAATTGGCTCGTGGAATGCGGAGGAGGCGTATCTCGTTCACGCGACGGCTAGCGTCACTCTGACCGTCGAAGGGGACCCGGTCGGGTCGCCGGCCCTTTCCCTTGAGCAGGGATGGAACTGGGTGCCGTATTTTCCTGCGGCCCCGCTCGGGGTTCAGGAAGCCGTATCCTCCATTGCGGGCGATCTGGTGCTGCTGAAAGACGAGGCGGGGCGGGCGTACGCGCCGGACGAGAACGTTGAGGTGTTGGAGCAGCTTGTTCCTGGAAAGGGCTACAAGGTCTACGTTCAGCAGCCCACCACCCTGGAGTATCCGGAAAACTAATCAGTCGCCGTCCACTGCCCACACGTTCCGCCCTACCGGCGTGTGGGACCGGCGAGGCGACGGAGATAAATCGTGAGGGTGGCCAGGGAAGCGGCCAGGAAGAGCGTGCTGATGAAGCCCATGGGTGCGCTGTCTCTGTGCTGCGTTCTCGAGAGGCTGCGGTGGGGGCAGGCCAAATCGGGGTATACTCATTGGCCAATGATGAGGGCGTGGGCCCTGCTCTTTCCTCCACGTTCGGAGCAGTCCGCACCTGAGACGTAGATCGCTTTTGGGAGAGGCGGTACGTGTGTGGAGCAGTCTCGCCCGCGCACCGATGCGAAATCAGCCTCGGCCCGTCACCTCCACCCCCAGCGCCTTGAGCTTCCAGTGCCACAGCATCACTCCCGTCTCTAGCCGGAGCGAGACCGTATCTGTCCGGGTACGCAGCTCCAGCAGAGGGGGGCGGGTGTGGGCCTGGGTTTCGACCTGGGTGATGGCCTCCAGGGGAATGCACCGTTCGTAGGGCCCGGACCACTGCCAGCCGGAGAGGCAGATGCAGCTCTCGTACAGCGCGGCCTCTCCGAGCCAGAGGGCCTGGTCCCCCACAGAGGCTTCCGTCCGCAGGAGGGGCGGCGAGGCCGGGGGCGCGTTCGGAGCGGTGTCGGCGGGGGCGGCTGTTGAGGCAGACGGAGATGTGCTGGGAGCCGGGTCGGCTGGGGGGGGAGCTGCGGTGCCTGTCTCGGAAGGCCGGCCCTCTCCCGCAAGCAGGGTGGGGCCCGTGCGGAGGAGCAGGTACGCATCCAGCCACACGGACCAGTTTTGAACGTAGTGCACGTCTAGGTCCACTCGGGCCTCGAAGCTCAGGCAGTTTCGCCCCGACACCTGCCACAGCCCAGTAATGCCCGGAGGCGTGTCCAGCACCACGGCCTCGAGTCCGTCCATGTCGGGGCTTTCGGTGGGCATGTAGGGGCGCGGCCCCACCAGACTCATCTCGCCCCGCACCACGTTTAAAAGCTGGGGCAGTTCATCGAGACTGTACCGGCGCAAAAAGGCCCCTACCGGCGTTACACGAGGGTCGTCGTCGAGCTTGTGGTACGTCTGGTACTCGCGGCGGCGCTCCGGGTCGCGCGCCAGCACGTCGTGGAGGCGAGTCTCGGCGTCGGGGTGCATGCTGCGAAACTTGAACACTGTGAAGTGGCTCCCGCGCAGCCCCATTCGCTCCTGCCGGTAGAGCACGGGGCCAGACGAGTCGAGCCGGATGCAGAGGGCAATAAGCGCGAACAGCGGGGCAAGAAGTAGAAGAAGGAGCCCCGCTCCCGCCACGTCGAGTACCCGCTTGAGGGCCCAGGCGCCCCGCTGCGACACCGCTGCGCTGCGCACGCCGTAGCCCATCAGCCCCTCGCCCGAGGCGCTCGTGCTCCAGAGGGCGGGGGCGCCGGAGGGGTCGTGCGTAAAAAAGACATGGTCGAACACCCGCGTGTACTGCATCAGCAGCTTTGCGCGGCGCTCGTGCGATAGATCGGGGAGGGAAACGAGGGCGTACGACGTGCCGAAGCGGCGCGACAGGTACGAGGCCCATCCGAGGTCGCGGGGGGGCGACTCCGAAACGGCGGACGCGCCTCGCTCCGTGAGCACGGCCACCGGGCGCAGCCCAATTTCCGGCCACCGGCGCAGCGTGTTGAGGACGTCGCCGGTGCTGTCCGGAGCGCCCACCACCACTGCCGGACGTCCCCACCACGGCCACCGGGCGCAGACGATGCGTGTGAGGCCGCGGAGCACCGGCAAAACGGCCGTGCCGGCCAGGCCTGTTCCCGCCACGAGAAGGGCGCTCCACTCGTTGCCGGTGGCCGCCAGCACCGTCAGGACGGCAGTTCCCGCAGTAATGCCCGTAACGGTGGCCAGGCGCTGCATCTCGAGGGCCGGATGTGTGAACTCGAGGCGGTAAAACCCCGACACCCAAAGGGCCAAAAGCAAAGACGGGGCCAGCACGACCGACACCGGATATGCCTCGACCGCCTCCCTGGGCAGCCACGCCTCGGTGGCCCCCTGCGCTCCTGCAAACAGCAGCATGATGCCCACCACGTCGCTTATCACCAGGGTGAGCAGGGTCAGCCATTCGGAGGTGGGGTGCGACTGTAGCGTCCGGAGTGTGGCGTGCTGCCGATCGGAGGGGCCGCGCCCGGCCGTGTTGGCAGCAGCGGCCGAACCGGACTCCGACTGCGCCGGCCCCTCCTCCGAGAGCGTCTGAAAATGGTAGGAAAGGCAGAACATCGTGCCCGAGTGGCGGCGGGGTCAACGGAAACGCGAAACGTGCACCGCGAAGCCCGGGACGGTGGAAGGCGGTGGGGCTGGTGGGGCCGAGCGGGGTCAGGTTGGTTCGGAAAGCGGAGACGCCGACCAACAAGCCGGGTCCCGAAAGCGATCGTAGGCGGCCTGTACCAGCTCCGAGAAGGCGGTGCGGAACGCCGAGACCCGAAACTGCTCGGCGTGTGCCCGGATCTGAGCGGGGGCGAACTGCGGCTCCGCGTCAACGAACGTATCCACGGCGTTCCGCACAGCCTCTACCTGCTGACGCGGAAAAAGCACGCCGGTGGTGCCGGGCACCACGGTTTCTGTCGCCCCGCCCCGTCCATACGCAATGACGGGCGTGCCGCAGGCCTGGGCTTCCACCGGTACAATCCCGAAGTCCTCCTCGGCGGCAAACACAAACGCCCGGGCCCCCTCCATGTAGCGGGCCACCGTCGCGTCGGGCTGGTGCCCGAGCAGCCGCACGTTGGGCCCGGCCAAGCGGTGGAGCCGCTCCAGCTGCGGCCCGTCCCCAATCACGACCAGTTCGCGGTCGGGCATCTCGTTGAAGGCCTGCACGATCAGGTCCACGCGCTTGTAGGAAACGAGGCGCGAGGTGGTCAGGAAGTAATCGTTTTTCTCCGGTTGCAGCGAAAACCGGCGTACCTCCACCGGCGGGTAGACGACGTGGGCCCGCCGCCGGTACGTGTTCCAGATGCGTCGGGCCACGTGCTGGGAGTTCGCAACGAACACGTCGGCCCGAGGGGCGGTCTGCACGTCGTAGAGCCGCATGTAGTGGAGGAGAGGACGGGCAAGGAGGTTGCGCAGCCGTTCACCCACCCCCTCGGCCCGCAAATAGTCGTGGTACAAGTCCCAGGCATACCGCATAGGGCTGTGCACGTAGCTGACGTGCAACTGGTCGGCACGCGTGAGGGCGCCTTTGGCAACCGCGTAGCTCGACGACACGACGATCTCGTGGTCGGAAAGGTCGAACTGTTCGATGGCGAGGGGCGCGAACGGGAGGTAGTAGCGGTACGCCCGGGCCACGAACGGGAAGTGCTGCAGAAACGAGGTCTCCACCGGCTTTCCCTGTAGGAAGTCACGCTGCCCCTCCGGAATCACGTCGATGAGGCTGTACAGCTCGGCCTCGGGAAACACTGCAATCATCTGCTCCAAGACCCGCTCGGCCCCCGCGTACACCGGAAGCCAGTCGTGCACCAGCCCCACGTTCTTTGGAAGCGGTGCGTCGGCTGCGGCTCCATCCCGGCCCTGCTCCGGGACGGGACGGCTCGGCTGCCGGTGGGGGGCGGGAGGCATAGGGCCCGAAGGGACAATGAGACAGTGCGGGCGAGAGGCCGCTGCAGTGGGGACCGCGTACAAGCAGGAGGCGCGGCCCCGGCGGACCGCCCGGTGCGAGAGCCGGGGAGGCCCCCGAAAAGGAAAACGCGGAACAATATAGTAAAAAATACCGCTGATCACCCTTTCATCCTCCGGATGAACAGCCACTTGCGATGTGGCCAAGTGGGAGGGTGAGGCCCTGCGCACATGGGCCCCACGGGCACGAAGGGCGGCGGAGGGTCTCGCCCAGACCGTCCGGCCCCCGGCAAGCCGTGTCGGGCGCAGAAAGCAGGTAGCCACCGCCTTTGGGAAAAACGGAGCGGTCACGCCCGCTCCGGGTTGATGCCTTCTTCCCGAGGAGACAATCCAGAAGATGATCCCGTCCTGCGGCAATCTTCCGGCCCCCTGCGGCGAGCATCGCGGACCTGCTCAGTCGCATCCGGTCGGGGACACGATCCGAAGGATGACAACATATAGAAAAGGTAGTTCTTAGGATATACCTTCCAAAAGACCCACTCCGACACCGCTCCTCACAACCTGTTGTCCGCGCAATGCAGGATGGATCGCGTCCCGGTCCGCTCCGGGCGGGGGAGGCTGGCGCCTCCGCATCGGGGGGCGGGCAGGGGCCGAGGGGCGGAGAGGATCCGAGCCTGGACGTTTCGGACCTCTTCGTCACCCTGGCCCGCGGGAAGTGGATCATTGTGGCGACCGCTCTTCTCGTAGCCGGGGCTGTAGCGGGCTACACATACATGCAGCCCACGGTTTACGAAGCCACGAGCATCGTCCGGATCGATCCGGAGCGTCCCACGTCGCTGAATCTGTCGCCCACCCGCCGGGATGAGCCGACGCGCACGGCACAGGGCGAACTGGGCACCCTCCGCAACTCCCTCGAGCTGGCACGTCGCGTCGCTGCGTCTCTCCGGACCACCGAGACGGCCGACGGCGAGGGGCGTACGTTTCCCATTCTCTCCGCAGGGCCGGAGGAGGCAAGCCGAGGAAGGGCCGCACGCCGCATCCTAGACGCGACGACGTTTGAACGTGGCCAGGAGGACCCCAGCCTGATTCGCATCGCCGTTGAGAGCCGCGTGCCGGAGGAGGCCTCCACGCTGGCAACCCTCTACGCCGAAACGTACCGCACATTCGGGCGCGAGCGGGCGCGCTCCGGCCTGGAGGCCGCACGTCAGTTTTTGGAGCGCCAGGCCGAGAAGCAGCGCGCGAAGATCCGAAAATTTGAGCGGCAACTAGAGTCGTTTGCGCGTCGCAACCGGCTTCCTGCACAGGGAGAAGAGGGGGAGCGCCTTGCGCAGGAGTACCAGCGCCTGAAAACCCGTCGCGATGAACTTGCCTTCGAGCTGGAGCGGGAGCAGACCCGGCTGGGGCTGCTGCGCCGGCAGCTAGAGCAGTTCCGCCCGCAGCTGCGGGAGAACGTGTTGGAGGAGCAAAAGGCGTCGGGGGTGCGGAGTGAGGTTCGGGCCCTTGGGGAGCAGATCACCCAGCTGCGAGTAGAGGCGGCCCAGTACTACGCGGCCAATCCGGCGCTGGAGGGCGACACCACGCGCATCCGTGCGGAGTTTCCCGAGCTTGCCCGTCTCAACCAGCGCATCGAGGCGCTCCAGGAGCGGCAGCGCGCACGAGTCCAGCAACTCATCGACGAGACGACCGGTCGGCGTCCGGCGGAAGCACCGGGAGGGGCCCTGGAGCGTGTCTCTGAGCTGCGCGGCCGGATAGTCGACCAGGAAGTTACGGTTGAGCAGTTGCAGGCCCAAGTCGCGGCCCTCGACTCTCAGATCACCGCGTACGAGCCGCGGCTCGATGCCATTCCCCGGCAGCGCATCCGCCGGCAGCAGATTGAGCGGCGGTTGCAGCAGGCGGAGTCGTTTTACCAGACGATTATAAGCGAACTGCAGGCCGCGAGTGTGGCGGAAGAGGCGGAGCTCGGCTACGTGGAGGTGGTAAAGCGGGCGTTTGTGCCCCGCGTGCCTGTCCGCCCCAGCACTACGCAGAACCTAGTGCTAGGCCTCTTGCTGGGAATTGGGTTTGGGGTGGGACTCGCGTTTTTGTACGAGGCGGCCAGCACCCAGCTCCGCCACCCCCGCGACATCGAGAAGCAGGGCCACACGCTTCTTGGCGTGGTGCCCGACATGGAGGCGGAAGTGGAGCGTGCGTTCGGGGGGCGCGACCGCGTAGAGGTGGAGGGGCATACGGTCAGTACGCGCCTCATGCCACTGCTCAACCCGTGGTCGTCCATTACGGAGCACTACCGGCTTCTCTGGAACAGCGTGGTGCAGCGTGTCGGGGCCGGAGAGCAGGGGGGCGGAGCGGTGCTCGTGACGAGCGCGCAGGCCGGCGAAGGCAAAACCACGACCGCCGTCAACCTGGCGCTTGCCGGTGCACTCAGCGGGCAACGCGTGCTTCTGATCGACGCAGATCTGCGGTCCCCCACGCTCCATACGGTGCTTGGGCTGCCCCGTACGCCGGGCCTGGCGGAGATCTTCGAAGTGCTGGAGGGCATGGTGGGCGCCGGGCGCCAAGCGCAGCAGAGCCCCGAGGGGGGCGTGGCGATGGGGCCGCGCCGGCCGGGCGAGTCGTCCATCCACCGCGCCCCCCTCGACGGGCTGCACGTGATCCCGGCAGGCCAGCCCCAGGAGGCACCCGCAAAGGCCCTGGACCCGCAGCACCTGCGCCGCTTCGTGGAAGTGGTTCAGGAGCGTTTCGACCTCGTAATCCTTGACACGCCGGCCACCCAGGCCGCGAGCGACGCGGTGGTGATGGGAGGGCAGACCGGCGCGCAGGTGCTTTTCGTGTCCACGTCCGCGTCGCGCCGAGAGGCATTCGGGGCCGCTGTCCGTTCGTTCCAGTCGGTGGGCGCGCCCGTGGCCGGCGTGGTCTTCAACCGGTTCGATACGCAGGCGGCGAAGTCTGCGCGCGTGCCGCCCCTCTCGGAAGCGGGTCGCTGAAGACTGTGCGCCGCCCGTTCTTATTGCGGGTTCTCACTGCGGGCGCGGGTACGTGAGTGTCGTGTCGGCCGACACGTAGAGCGCGTAGGCGGCGCCCGGCCTCAAGGTATCGAGAGGACTGCGGGGCTGAGAGGGAGCGTACGTGCGTCCGGCTTCGTTTCGGGCAACGTTCAGCACATTTTGAATAGGGGCGAGGGCCGTGGCCGCATCCATCGGGGTGCGAGGATAGAACGGGACCAGGTTCCAGCCCTTTTCTAGAGGGATCGGGGTTTTGCTGGCGTAGAGGGGCCGCCCCGAGAGGGTGAGCACCGCATCGGTCGTGACGTGCACCTTGTATCCCTCCGAGGGAGACCATGTCTCGATCTGGTCGATGCCCTGGCCGGGCATGTACACACGCCCGTCTTCGTCTTTCACCATTGAGAGGCCGTCCACGCCGGCCACAATCTGCTCGATCGAAGAGTCGGGCGGAGCAACGTAGGCGGAGACGAAGTTCCAGCCCGCCTCCAGGGAAATGGACTGGCGGACCGTCGGGGCCGCGAGGGCGTCCCAGCGCGGGCGGTCGTCGAAGGGGGGCACGCCGGTGTGGGGCCAGAGCGGCTGCCCCCACAGCGTGCCGATGGAGTCGATGAGCGTGGCGGGGAGAAGGTTCTGCTCGGCGGCCGCAACGAGGTACTGGTAGGTCTGTTGCCCTTGCGCTCGGTTGGAGGTAAACCCTGTGGGCTCAGGGACGGCGTCTTCGGGCTCGTACCACTCATTTTCGGGGCCTCGGGGAAACGCGTTGGGGGCGAACTGACGCATCTCGTGCCACCACGCCCGCATCCCGGCCGTGTGGAGGGCCCGGTTTAGGCGAGCGGTGGGCAGGTCCATCCGCCCGAAGACGTTGACGCGACTGGCGTTTGCGTTCCAGCCCCGGGCCGGGTCGGCCAAGTCCCCGTTCGCCCACCGTTGCCAGGCCTTAATCTCGGTCAGGAACCGGCGATAGTCTGCGGGCGGGGCAAAGTGCGCCGCGATGTCCCCGATGTGGCTGCGTTGGTACCCAAGGTCCACGGGGGTCTGGTGGCTGCTTGCGGGCTGCGTGCCGGGGTTGAGCACCATCTGCACCTGGTACCAGAGGTGCGAAAACGCCTTTTCCTGCGCCTCATTCGCGTAGATCCAGGGGGGCGACTGCTGGCCGGTTGGGGCGCTGATGTGACCTGCGAGGTCGAAGGGGATCCGTTGCCGCCCGATCCAGCCCCGCGGCTCGCTCCACGTTGGATACGCCTCGTCGGCCCGGTCTTCGAGATGGTGGCCGTGGAAGGTCTCCCAGTACTTTACGGCGAGCCACTTGTACGCCCCGGCGCGGGACAGGGCCCATTTGTTGGCGGTGAATCCGGGCGGCCTGTCGTGCTTGAGGACGCCGTCGCGCCGAAGCTCGGCCTTCATGCGCCGGGTGGCCGTTTCGATGGCGTTCAGGTTGCGGCTGCCGACGGCCGCCGGCAGTGCGTCCCGGTACCAGCGCCGGCCCGCGCCGCCGAGGAATGCGTCGGGCACGGCGTCCATGGGGTGGATTTTGGGGAGCCAGCTGTTCCAGTCGGGAAACTGGAGGGCGAGGGGCACGGAGCGGAGCGAGAGCGTGGAGTCGGCCGACACGTGTCGCCAGTTCAGGGTCGTCGTGCCCGTTGCGGCGGAGCGGTGCCAGTCGACCCCCTGCGACGGGTCTCCATTTTTGGGAAAGAGGTGGGCAAGCATGTCGCGCTCGGTGCCCGGGGCTTCGCGGGGATGGTCGAGCACCCAGTCGAGCCCGGCTCCTGCCGCCCAGTAGTGCGGAGGGGCCTGGTCCGGGCCTTGCGCACCCCTGGGCCCGAAGCCCCGAGGCCCGGGCTGATACGGCGGGTTCCAGGGGCGGCCGGGCGGCGCGTACGACGTTCCATCCGCCCCCTCCAGCGCGTGAGTGCGAATGTAGGCGGCGATCTGCTTTCCCTCCGCTACCGAGAGGCCGTGGGCGCGGCTCCGGGCCACAATCACCCGGTTCGAGTACCCAAAGTATTGCAGGTCGCGCCCGTTCGTGGCGTGGCACGCCCCACACGAGGCCCGGAGGTCGGTCCCGTCAATGTCGCGAAGGCGTCCCGTCTCGTTCCAGAGCTGCTTCCCGGCCTGGATGGACGAGGGCGCCCGGAAGCCCGCGGGAGGCTGCCAGCCCGCCACCTTCTCCCTCACGAGCTGCGCGGTGTCGTGGGCGCCGTGCCGTAGGGGATCGAACCGCTGCACCGTCGGGTCCGAGGGCCGCATGAAGCCCACCCCAAGCACCCGGTAGCCAGAGCGCACCCCTTTTGTCCCGTTGTACCTGAAGGCGAGTGTGTTGGCCCCCGCCCGGACCCCCTCCACCGGCACGGTAAACCGGAGAGTGTGGTACACGCCTGCCACGCACCCGTACGCGCCCTCGGGCCAGGCACAGTCGACCGTTGCGTCGCGCACGGGCGTCCAGTCGCCGCCGTTGAGCCGGAGTGCCGCGGCCCCCTCGGGCTCGAAGCGGCCCGTCGATACGCCCCGATTCCAGCCTGTTCGGGCATTGAAGGGCTGGTGCGCCCGCACATACAGGCTGTCCACCGATGCGGGGGCGTCAACCCTTAGGGTAATCGACTCGACGTGCTCGGAGCGCCCGTCCGGCGGGTACACCCGGAGAGGGAGCGAAACTGTGTCGGCGGGCCGCGGGGGCGCCGCAACGGCGGCTACGAGAAGCAGCACGGCCAACGTGCCGCCTACCCCTCGCCAGGACGGCTGCCGGCCGGGGGCAGTGCGCCCCGAGCCGTACCGTGCGGTTGCCTGCGCGGGGCCCCACGCCGCGAGTAGCGCAATGGGCAGAAAGAGGGAGAGCGTTGCCATGTGGCGTTCGGGGCACTGTTGGGAAATCTGCTATCGGGACATCGCACGGCGGATTTGTGTGTCGAGGGCCGCCAGCATGGCGTCTTTCGAGAACCGGGTTCGGGCGCGGTCGTGCGCCGCCTCTACCATGCGGGCCCGAGCCTGGGGCGCGGCGAGCACCGCGTGGAGGGTGTGGGCGAGTGCTGTCGGGTCGCCGGGGGGGACCAGGCGGCCGGTCGTGCCGTCGTCGATGATTTCGGCCGGGCCGCCGCCTCGCGTCGCCACGACTGGGGTGCGCGCCCACATGCCTTCCACCAGGACCCGCCCGAACGGTTCGGGCGCGGTGGAGGTGTGCACGAGCACGTTGACGGCCGTCATGAGGCGGGGGACATCGTGCCGGAAGCCCAGAAAATGCACGCGATCCGTCACGCCAAGGGTGCCGCTGAGCGTCCGCAGCCCCTGGGCGTACGCCTGGTCTGCCGGAAACAAGGCATCGCCCACCAGCAGAAGGTGCGCCTCGGGAAGCTGAGGCAGGGCGCGCAGCAGAACGTGCTGCCCCTTCCAGCGAGCCAGGCGCCCGAAGAGGCCAATCAGGGGCGCGTCTGGGCCGAGGCCTAGTTCACGGCGTACCGCTTTGGCCGCGTTCTGGGGCACAGCCTCGAAGGGGGTCGCATCGATACCGTTGTAGACGCGTCCTGTTTTGGCACGGCGCCCCCCGCTCTTCACAAACGCCTCTCGCGTCGCGTCGGAGTTTGCGACGACCCGGTCTGCACACCAGTTGGCCCAGCGAGGCGCCACCCACTGGTTCAGAGAACTGAAGTGATCGGCCGTGAGAATGTCGTGCAGGGCCCACAGAAGAGGCGTTTGGGACCAGGCGCTCGCCAGGCCGGCCACGAGGAGGGCCTTCTGCGAGTTGGCAAAGAGCAGGTCGTAGTGGCGGGCCCTTCGCGCGAGTTGTCGGGAGAGCGAAAGAAGCTCGGGCACGGCGGCGAGGGCACGCCAGGCGGTGCCGTTCCGCTGGACGCCAAGCAGGGCGTCCGACGCGGGGAGCACCTCGGCGGAGAGGCCGGCGTCGCGAAGTGCCTCGAGGAAGGGCCCCTGTTCGAACAGGCACACCGTGGCGGTCGGCCGGTAGGCCTGGGCCACGTCGAGCAGGTACAGCTCGGCCCCGCCCAGCGCGCCTGTGTGGTCGACAAATAAAATACGAGGATCCATGGTTATAGAATACGGGGATCCACGGCTACACCACCTCCGCGTACACGTCCCGGATTTGTCGAGCAATGATGGGCCAGTCGTAGTGCGCTTGTGCGTAGCGCTGGCAGGCCGCCGCGTCGGGAAGCGACGTGTCCCCCACCAGGGCCGCTGCGATGCGGGGGGCGAGCCGAGAGGGCGCTCCGCCGGGCAACAGCAGGCGGTCCGAAAGGCCCGACACAAGTTCCGGGAGGCCGCCCACGGGGGTTACGAGGGCCGGCGTGCCCGCCGCGAGCGACTCAACGACGACGAGCCCAAACCCCTCGTGTGCAACGGAGGGCACGACCGACAGATCGGCCGCCCGGTAGGTGAGCGGAAGCAAATCGTCGGGGACGAAGCCGAGCAGGGTGGCGTGGTTGGAGAGTCCCCGTTCCCGAATCTGACGGGCCAGTTTGTCTCGCAGGGGGCCCGTGCCGGCGAGGTATAGCTGCACCTCGGGAATCTGGTCGCGCACGCGGCCGATGGCGTCTACGAGGCGCGGCACGCCTGTGCGGCGGACGAGGCGGCGCACGGCGAGCACGATGGGCCGGTCCGTGGGCCAGGAGAGGCGCTGCCGGGCTGCCCGGCGCGACAGGCCGGTGTCGAACCGGTCCGCGTCCACTCCGCCGGGGACGACGCGGACACGGCCCGCATCCACGTCGTAGTGCTCAACGAGAACGTCTCGGAAGGCAGAAGACAAGACAATAAGTCGCTGTGCCCGCTGGTACACGCTCCGCTCAAGGAGGGCCTTTCCCCAAACGCTCCAGGCGGGCTCGTTTTCCGCCCGAGACTCGAACGCCCACGGCCCGTGAAAGTGAGCAACCAGAGGGCGGTCGTCGATCAGGCCGACGAGGGGGGCGGTGTACAGCGCGAAGTGGGAGGCAACGAGGTCGACGGTGTGTGCCCGGAGCATCTCCTGCGCCGAGGAGCGCAGCGCCCAGAGGCGCCGTGGCAGCGAGGCGGAGGCGGGCGCAAAGGCCCGGATTGACGAAGGGGCGCCGCGGAGGGGGGCAGATCCGGTGACCAGTCCCGAAACATTGACCCCTTTCCGTGGAAGGTGCTGCACAAGCCCGTGGTACATGCGCCCGACGCCGCTACCGGGCGCTTCGGGATGCCACTCCATCCCAATTTCGAGGGCAGAAAGAACGTGGCGGTCGGGGCAAGACACGGATCTCTCCTCGCTTTGTGCAGGCAACGTTACGCAGTCGAAAGGCTCGAGACAAACGCTTCAAACCGTGGCCGAACGACCTCGTAGTCGAAAAATCTGCGCGCCCTCGTCGGGGCACGGCGGCGGCGGTCGGCAATCTCCGCCCGCGTCAACTCGTCGAGCCAGCCCGCACACCCTCGGTGAAAGGCGTCGCTCGCAGGATGGTGGGCGGGAAGGGGCCACCCTGCAGGACGAGCGTAGTCGAAGAAACCGGGAACTTGGCTCATGGCCACCGGCAGCCCCGCCGCGAGGTACTCGGGCAGTTTGGTCGTCAGCCGGTAAGAGCCAAGCCCGTCTAGCGTCTGCGCGATAAAGCCGACATCCATTGCATTGAGTGCGTCCGACACTTCCTCTTCGGGAAGACGGCCCGTAAACACGACCCGATCGCGCCAGGCCTCGGGGACGCGTTCCCGCAGAATCGGGCGACCGTCGCCGTCTCCGACGATAAGCACGGACACGTCGTCGCGGTCCAAGTGCCGAAGCATCTCGACAAGTTCTAGGCCGTAGCAGTACTTCTGGCGGTGCACCCATCGCAGGCTGCCCGCCACTCCACAAACGATGTGGCCGGGCGAAAGGCCGTAGCGTTCTTTCAGCGACCGGCGCTCTTCGGGCGGGCACGGCGCAAACAGTGACGTGTCCACGGCGCCCTCGACAGTAGCCGCACGGGCAGCCCCCATCTTCAAGGCCCTTCCCGTAAGGTAGGGCGTCCACCCGATGAACCCGGCACTATGCCGGTAGAGGTGCCGCTCGTACTGCTCGAGGACCACTCCGGTCAAGGGGCCTTCAACCGTTCGAAAGAACCCCCCGACGGGATCTCCAGAGGAGACCACGTATCGCTGATTGCAGAACCGGGCAGCCAGGACGAGGGGGATGCCCGCCGCAACTCCCGTTCCCTCCTGGTACACCAAATCCCAGGGGCGCGCGGCAAGAAGGTCCCAGATTGCCCGAGCGTTGGCCAGCCGCGACTTCGACTTGTCAAGGTCAAAAAATACCCGTTCGGCATCCAGCCCCGCGGTCAGCCGTCGGGCGCGCTTCCCGTGGAGGTCGCCCGGGCCGCCTGTGTTGATGCAAAGCAATGACTCCATCTCGTTGTGGCAAAAAGGTGGGGGCGTTCGGCCGCGAAGAGGGGCAGCAGCGAAGAGAGGCAGCAGCGAAGAGAGGAAGATCGTGGGGTCAATCAAGCGCAAACGACTCTCGCGAGTAGAGGTCGAGCGCCACGTCCTGCACCACCTCGAAGATGCGCCGACGCTCTTGCGGGGGCACGGCATCGCGGCGCATTTCGAAAAGGCGTTCGCTGTTTCGCCGTACGTCTTGCACGCGCCCGGCTCTCGGTCGGGTGGGGTTGGCGGCACCGGTGAGGGTGCGAATCTTTGCGGCGTACGCGCTGGACCACGGCAGGTTAAGCGCGTTGTAGAGCCGCCGGGTCGTCTGGACGGGCTGCTCGCAGAAGTCCTCGTGCCTGACGACCTGCCAGTCCGGGTACTGCTGGGCCTGTTGCAGAAGCACCTTGTACGTGGCCCGCCAGTGGGCCATGGCCTCGAGCAGGCGGCTGGGCCACTCACGCGCCAGAAATGCCTGCTCGTCCGCGAAATAGTCCTCGACGAGGTCCGGCTGCACCGCAAACTCGCGCATTTCGGGCCACCAGCCCACCCGCTTGAGACTTGCCGCCAGCGACACGGGATGCCGAACGAGGATGACGGGGGTCGTGTCGAACTCCCGATACAGAAACTCGGCGGCCATCCGCCCCATCGGGTCCTTGAGGACGGCGGCGCGGTGAAACGGATTCAGCTTGGCGAGGCGCAGGTAGAACGGCCCCCGGCTTCCCACCAGTGCCTTGAGTGCGCGTCGGGACCAAGAGTCCGCGTCGTGGTGCGCCGTTCGCATTCCGATGTCGTACGCGTAGAGCCGGGCCACGCGCCGGCGAAAGGCCTGAGCAGCGTCGGAGGCGTCGCCCGGCCGCACGTACCGCGGCAGCAAGGCCTGGCGGTCCCCCCGCGTGTACCCGCCGTTGAACGGCTCGTGGATGTAGTCGACCGAGCGGGGAAGGGTGAGCACCGTTCCCAGGACGGTGGTGCCGCTCCGGATTACGCCGGTTACGAAGGCCCAGGTTTCGATGCGGTCGGTACGAATTGGCACGGCGTTCGAGGGCAAAAGCGTGCAGTGAGGCGGTCTAGGAGGAGCGGGAGGGCTCCGCCACGTCGTGCATGAGGCTCAGGTAGCGCTCGGCCATCGTGGCCCAGGAGAGCGTCCGCGCCTGCGCGCGGGCCTGCTGGCCCATGGCACGTCGACGGGCGGGACTGCCCACGAGGCGACGAAGAGCCTCGGCGAGGCGCTCCGCGTCGTCCGGGGTGTCGAGGACCACCCCGCAGTCGTCGCACACGAGTTCGGCCCCCCCGGTCGTGCGGGCGGTCACGACGGGAAGCCCGGACGCCATGGCCTCGAGCAGTACGAGCGCGCAGGCCTCGTAGCGCGACGGAAACACAAAGAGGTCGGCGGCGCGCATCAGGGCCGGCACATCGTCCCGAAAGCCCAGAAAATGCACGCGGGCGTTCACGCCCAGGGCCTCGGCGAGCGCGGGAAAGGGGCTTCCGTCCGCGGCCCCAGCCACGGCAAGGTGCAGGGCCGGCACCGCGGCCAGCGCCCGCAGCACCGTGTCCAGGTTTTTGCGCGGCGTGCGAAGGTCGCCGGCAAATACGGCGAGCGGCACTTCGGTCGGGAGCCCGAGGGCCCGCCGGTCCTCCGGCCCCGGGTGAAATTCGTCGAGGTCCACCCCGTTGGGAATCACCCGGACGGAACCAGGCGGGAGGCCCTGCGCGGCGAGGTCGCGCCCAACCTGCTCCGACACGGCCACCACTACGCCGGCCCGAGGCAGAAGGTGCTTCTCGAGGCGCGCGTTGAGGCGCGCGTAGAGCCACTGGTACGCCCCGTACAGCCCCCGCCCCCCCTTGTCGCCGAGGGGCGACTGCAGCCACGCACCGTGCACAAAGTGAACGACATTGAGGTCGACCGGAAACCACGTGATGCACCCGTTCCCCACCGTCAGGTCGAACGCGTCGCCGTGCGCCCGGAGCCACCGCGTACTGCGCCACGCAAACCGGAGGTTCCCGACAAGGGCCACGGGCCATTGCGCATCGGGCATGAACGCCCACGACACCCGCGGGTGAACGTGGAGGTCGGGCGATACCGCGTGGGCAAGGCAGGTGACGCGGTGCCCGGCCGCCGCGGCCCGCCGGACGATTTCGTAATTCACGCGGCCCTGGCCCTCGCCCTTTGCGACCCGGTTCGTAACGAGACAAATGTTCATGCGGTGTGAGGAGATGGGGGGCGGGGGGACTGTGCGGAGGTATGCGCGGCGGACGCCTGCATCCGGTCCAGCGCTCCGACGCAGAACCACACGAGGGGCGTCATCACATACTGCCCGGGTTGCAGCCAGCCGAAGACGGAAAAGAGAAGCAGCCCAATCACGATGAGCCCCACGGTGCGCCGGGTCCGCTGCCAGTACCGGAGGGCCAGGAGGGTGGTATAGGCGAGCACGATGAGGTAGACGATCCCGCCCGGCACCCCTAGCGCCAAAAACATGTCCGTAATGTCCTTTTCGCTGGAGAACCCGCCCGGCCCGAACCGGCTGGCGGCCAGGGTAACGGACCCGAGCCCGTACCCCAGGGGCTGCTCCATCGTTCGCACCCCGGCGATGCGGATCAGGTTCAGGTGAGCAGACGCCGGGCCGCCCTGCTCGCCTTCGGGCACGAGCTCGGCCTGCCGGCGGAGGTTGAACTGCGCGCGCCCCTCCCCCTCCACCTGCGCCACTTGCGAGAGGCCGTACGCCAGGCCGGCGGCCCCGAGCAGGAGGCCCAGGCCCAGGCGGGGCAGCCACACGCGCACGGTCCGCCCCAGGAGGGCCCACAGGATGGCCCCCGTAACCAGCAGGAACAGCACCGGCCCCCGGGTGCCCGTCAGAAACAGTGCCCCGAAGAGCAGCACGATGAGCAAGGCCGCCCCCACCGAGGCCCGCCCGCGGAGGAGCGGGGCCAGAAGGGCCAGAATCGCCGCTCCCAGGTACTCCGCGTACTCGGTGAGGTTGGCAAAGATGGAAAGCGGCCGCAGGTACTCCTCGCTGGGGCCCAGCGCCGTGTATCCCGCCACGCGGTACCAGGCCAACTGGTAGGGCGGATAGCCGAAGGCCACCTGGTACAGCCCGAACAGGGCAGCCAGACCGGCCAGCGGCACCACGAGCCGGAAAAAGAGGCGTCGCAGCAGCGCCTCGCTCCCAAACGACTTGCCCACCCAGTACCACAGCAGCGGCACCAGCAGGAACATGGCCCCGGCGGCCCCCACCAGAAGCCCGCCCTGCAGAGGGTTAAAGATTTGGAGCGCCATGATGCCCATCAGCAGCACCATCCACCGCGAAAGAGGAGTGTCGAGTCCCGTGCGTTCCGAGGTCATGGCCACGCCCCACAGCACGATGGCCACCGCGGGGCCCACGACGAGGAGCGGATCGGCCCCCGACCATTCGGCGAACGGCAGAATCCACCGCCGCAGGTCTCCCAGAACCGTGAGGTAGCCGAAGGTGGCAAGCAGAGCCGCGTGCACGCTGATGCACGCCAGTCCCACCAGTACCGACAGGAAGACGCCTGCGAAGGCCAGGCGCACCTCGCCCGCGATGGCGAGGCCCGCGAGCGCGAGGCCTCCCCCTGCGCTGCCGGCGGCCCCCCACAGCCGACGGGCCGAGGCGGGCCGTTGAGCAGCGGTCCGTGGAATGAGGCGTCCGAGAAGCGCCTTCATGGCATTGCGGGCGAGGAGGGCTGCGGGTGCGGCGTGGGCCCGAGCGCCCGGAGTGTGCTGGCGAGGCGATCGGCGAAGGAGGGGGCGGAAAAAGACCGGGCGCGTGCTCGGGCGGCCTGTCCCATGCGGTGGGCCGCGTCGGGGTTGGCGAGCAGGGTTACAATCTGACGCGCAAGCGCCCGCGGGGCCTCGAAGGGGGCCGTCAGCCCGGTCGTCCCCTCGACGATGATTTCCTGGGGGCCGCCGCGTGCACCCGCCACCACCGGCTTCCCCAGGGCCATCGCCTCCACCACAACCATCCCAAATGGCTCGGCATTGGAGGCGTGAACCACCACATCCATCGCTTGCATCCACATCGGTACATTTGACTGAAACCCGACCATGAGGGCCCGGTCTGTGAGCCCGCGTTCGGCGATTCGACGCTCGATCCGTGCGGTGTAGCCGGGCTCCAAGGCGTGACGCCCGCCCACAATTACTCCGTGGGTGCCGGGGTGGGCCTCAAGAACGTGGGGCAGCGCGTCGACGAACGTGTGCGTGCCTTTCCAGTGCTGAAGGCGCCCCACGATGCCGACGAGGGGCCCTTCGGTGGGAAGGCCGAGTCGACGGCGCACCTCGTCGGGAGGCGGGAGCGCGTCGGGGTCGAACCGGTCAAGGTCCACGCACGGGTGCACGACTTGCGTGTCGCGAGAGGGCCAGAGGGCTGCTTGCAGGCGGGCCACGTGGTGGCTGCAGGCCAGCACGGCCCGGGCCGGCAGCAGCGTGAGCAGCCGGTCCATCCAGCCCAGCGAGGGAGCGCCGTGCTGGTACCACACGGCCGGGCGCCCGGTCCATGCCGCGGCCACGGCGCCGTAAGCGTGGGCCTTCGGCATCCAACTGAGGAGCAGATCGGCCCCGGTTTCCTGAACGAGGCCGGCAATCTGCCGCACGGCCCTCGCGTACCGGTGCAGTTCGCGGAGTCGCCCGGCGTCCACGACGTGCGTCTCAACGCCGTGCTGCTCAAGGGTATCGCGCAGGGGGCCGTCTTCCAGGAACACCACCACCCAGCGGAGGCCGGTCGTTGGGCGCCGCCGGAGGAGCCGTTCCAGAAGCCGCTCGGCGCCTCCCCGTGTTGTGGCGAGGGGCATCAGAACAAGCACCGTCATGCGGAGGGGACCTCCCGCAGAACAGCCAAGAGCCGCTCGGCGATTTGATCGAACGCAAAGCGCTGTTCGTACAGCCGGCGCCCGGCCATTCCCATTTCCGCGCGCCGCGCCGCGTTCTCGCAGAGCCGCCGGGCACGCCGGGCAAACGCCGCCGGGTCCTCGGCCGGCGCGAGCGACAGTGCGTCCTCGTTCGCCCTGCGGAGCACCGGATCGGTGAGGGGCCCCACCGTCGACACGGTGGGCCGTCCGTGTTGGAGGCCCGTCATGAGGGAGCCGCGTCGCGTGGAGGCCCCGTCGACGAATGGGGCGAGGTATACGTCCATTGCCCGGAAGTAGCGCGAGACGGCAGGGCCCGGAAGGGCGCCGGCATCGTGGGTGGGGAGGCCGCTCATCGCCCGCCGAAACCCGGAGCCGTGGGGCCCAATGTAGAGCAGCACCGCCTCGTTGGCCGCGTCGGCGACCGCCCGGGCCGCGGCCCGAATGTGCGCAAGGAGCCGCGACTCGTGAAGCGACCCGAACACGCCCAGAACGAGCGCGTCCGCGGACAAGCCGAGTTGCTCGCGCACGGCCGCCCGGTCGGCATCCACCCGTGGGATGTTGGAGCCAACTGGCAGGTGGCCAACGGGAGTGTTGGGGAACCACGACCGGTACTGCCGAGCCCACGGCGCAATGGAGAACAGGACGTGATCGGCCAGGCGGCCCAGGGCCCAGAACTGCGCGCGCTGCCACGTAGTCATGACGGCGTTGCGCCAACTGGTGGCCGGCAGAAAGTCCTCGTGGAAGAGCACGGCAAGGCGGGTGCCGGGGCAGTGACGCCGAATGCGGAAGAGCGCAACGGGCACGAACGGGTTCAGCCCCCAGCGCCCATAGCTAAACTGGTTGAACTGCAGCAGGAGCCAGTCGGGCGGGCGGGCACGAATGGCCGCAGGCAGAGCCAGCACGCCGCGTCGAGGGGGGCACGAGAAGGCCGTCTGCACGCGCACGCTGGGGAGCGGGGCGGCCTCGGCCTGGGCCGTGCACACGCGCACGGTCGCGTGAGGTGCCAGGGCCGCAGCGAGGCGTGCCGTATGGTCCCCAATGCCGTCGAGCGTGGGGGGCAGGACCGGAAAGACAAGGTCAATCCGCATGCAGGGGGCTTGACGGGTCGGGCCGTGTGCGTACGTCGTAGTTGTACAGCGCCAGTTCGTCCCCGGCCACTCGCTCGGCAGCGCGCACGTCCCGGGACGGCTGTTGCCGGTGCGTGCCGATGGAGCGCGTGTGTGCCTGCTCCAGCCGACGCCGGGTGGCGGCGGTGGGGGCGGCCCCAAAATGGTCGAGAAGAGCAGCGCCCTGCTCGGCCGGAGCGCGCACAAAATCCTCGTACCGCACGCGCATTACCCGGTCGCGGTCCGGAGCCTCCAGGCTCGAAAAGCAGCCGTGGCAGCGCCGCACAATTTCCTTCCACATCCAGGTGGCCCGGACGTAGGGCGAGCTGCCGAGGAACGTCTTCTCGTGCCCCTCGCCCACCCACCAGGGCACGTAGCGGTGGTCCTGCCTGCGGCCCATGCACACCTCGGCGCTTCGCAGATGCGCAAGCTTTTCGTCGGTGAGCACGTCGTAGTTTTCCACGAGCGAACGAGCACAGTCGCGCCCGTCCCGCACCGCGTGCACGATGGGCGTGTCGGGCGGAAGCGCATCGAGCACAAACTGGGGGGCGAAGCCCAAGAACGGCTCCTTGTAGATCAGGCGCTCGGGCAGGGGGCGCTTCCCTCGAAGGGCCTTCCACAGAGCGCCGAGGCCCGACGGGGCGCGGGTCCACTTCTGCAGGGCCGCCGCCCGCGAGTGGTACCGGCCGGAATGCAGGTACATGTCGAGTGCGCGCTCGAAGCCGGTGGCGAGCGCGTCGTAGATGTCTGGGGCAGGGTCGTGGTTGACGGCGTGAGGGACGGCGACGGGCAGGAGCGTGCCGCTAACGCACTCGAAGTCTGGAATTGTGCCGAGCACGCTCATCAGGTACTTCGTGCCGGAGCGCGGACACCCGAGCACAATGCCGTAAGAGGCGCTCATGGAAGAAAAGGCCTGTGAAGGGAGTTAGTTGAGGGCGGGCGACTGGCGAACCTGCTCGTAGAACGCAGCGAGACGGTCGAGAAAGTCGTCCATTGCGAACGTGGAGCGGGCGCGCTCATGCCCACGCTGGCCCATCGCTTCGGCTTGGTCGGGGTGGCGGGACAGGGTCGCGAGTGCCTCGGCGAGCGCCTCGGTGTCTCGGGGCGGCACGCGCAGCGAGAACGCGTCGGTGGCATATTCGGGGAGCCCCCCCACGTCGCTCGCAACGACGGGACGTCCCAGGGCGGCGGCTTCCAGCGGCACCAGTCCGGCCGGCTCGTGCCACACGGAGGGCACCACCACGCCGCGCGCCTCCTCAATGAGCGCGTACACCTCCTCCTCGGCCAGCCACCCGTGGAACGACACCTGGGCCCGGATGCCCAGGTCGCGGGCAAGCTGCTCGAGGGCGCGCAGGTCGTCGGGGTGCCCCGTACCGGCAAGGTCTACGTAGATTGACGGGCCCGTTGCCGCTACGGCCCGTAGCAGCCAGTCCACACCCTTCTGCGGCTCAATCCGCCCCGCAAACACGAAGCGGGGAGGGGCTTGTCGCGGCAGTGGCGCACGTGCGATAGGGACCTGTGGGGCCGGGGAATGGAGGACGTGCAGATGCTCGGCGGGTCCCCCTGATCGGATCATCTGTTCCTTAAGAAAGCGGCTCACCGTGAGGGTAAGGAGTTCGGTGGCCTGCGCCTGTTCCCGCCGGATGCTCCGAAAGTTGGCCCAGGTCTTGTGCGGGCGTCGGCTGCCGCAGTGGTCCACGAAGTGCCCCCAGAGACAGCCGGCGATGCTGTAGGCACGAGGGCAGGGCCGTCCGGAGCGCTTCAGGTACCGCGAGCCAGAGGGGCACGAGCCGTCGTTGGTATGCATGGTGCGCAGGGTAGGCACGCGGTCGTCCGGGAGATGGTCGACGGGGGTGTGGAGGTGTAGCACGTCGAGCGCCTTCGCCGCGGCCACCGAAAACAGCTCCTGGTCGCTGCGCACCCGGAGCGCCTGCGACTCCGTGTCGGAGTCGAGGGGGCGCCCCAGGTAGAGCACGTCGTGGCCGGCCCGGGTCTGCGCCCGGCCCACCCGGCGCACGTAGGCCGTAATGCCCCCCTGTGCCCCAAGCCGAGCGTCGTAGTGGCCAATGCGCATGTCTTGTAGCGAGAGCGATTGCGGTGAGCACGGTCGAGAAAAAGGGCGTCCCCGTGGCGCGGGCGGCATTGCGGGCCTGGCGCCCCGGTGCGAGGACACAGTACCGCCGCCGGGTTCCCGCCGTCGGATCCCCTCGCGTGTTGTCTTGCGTCGCGTGCGGAGCGGGGCCCGTCCGAGAAGATAGCCCTTCCAAGAGACTAGCCTTCCAGGAGATTAGCCTTTCTAGAAGATTAGCCGGAGGGCAGCCCGCCCTTGGCGAGCATATCGGCAAAGGAGGCGTCCTGCTCCTCGTGGTAGGCCGGCGGCAGAAGCGATTGGGTGGTGGCCCGCGGGTGCCTGCGCAGACGTTCCAGCCGGTCGACGAGGGGCGCCACCCGGCCGGTGGGCACCACATACCCGTTTTCTTCTTCCCGAACGTATTCCTTCATGCCGGTATCTGTCGTCACCACCACCGGCGTGCCGCACGCCAGTGCCTCCATCGGGGCATACCCGAACCCGTCCTCGTAGGTTGGGTGCACAAACACGTCGGCGTCGTGGAGGGCCGGGAGCGGGTCGCCGGGCGCCATGCGGATGCGGGGGTCGGAGAGCCAGTCCTGCATGTACACCCGCATGCGCCGAGTCGACCAGCCGCCGACGAGAGTGAGCGTCTTGTCGGCGGTCGGCAGCCGCGAGAAGGCTTCCAGCAGAACCGGCACCCCCTTCGTGGCCTCGATGCGGCCCACGTACACCGCCCGGAACGTCGCGTCGCTGGGGCGATGGGGCGGGGGACGGAAGCGCGGATGGACCTGGAGGTAGGTGCGCTCCAGGGCCTCTGCGGGGACGCCGGCTTCGCGAAAGGTGCGGCGGGTGTAATCGGAGTGTACGTAGATCGTATCGGCGGCCGCGTACTCCCGCAGTGTCTTGCGCACCTGGGCGCCGTTGAGCCAACTGTCGTCCATCCCGTGCCGCTCGTGCGCGTGGTCGTGGCGCCGCTTCAAGTTGTGCACGTGGCTGGTGGCGGATACCAGCTCGAGGGGCTCGGCGCCGCGGGCCTCGGCCTGCTGGAAGCTACGGAGCGACGCTCCGGCGAAGCTCATGAACCGGCCGAGCGGGCGCTGGAGCCGGCGGGCTACCCGGCGGTCAAACAATTCGTTGTCGAGAAAGCTGCGCCACGCCGGCCGGAAGCGGACGGGCGTGTACCAGAGCAGCCAGTCGCGCCAGCGCCGCCGCTCGACGCGTTGCCCCCTCTCGTCCCCCTCTTGCGGAGCGGGGCTGTAGTACCGGGCGAGCATGCCCGCCCGGCGGGACGCCTCGACGAGGTGCGCCAGGTGCTGGCCCATGCCCCCCTTGCCGTATGGTGCGTTGCACGCAATGGTGCGCATGGAAACTGCGGTCTTTCGGACAGGGGCCGCCCAACGTGCCATTCAATGGCGCCGGGAGCCACCTCTTCGGCGCCGTTCTGCCCCATACTTTTGGAGCAGAACGGGCGTGGAGCAGACGACGAGGATCAGCCGAGAAGAAGACTTCGGAGGCGAGTGCGCGTACGGGCGAAGAGGGGATGCTTCACGGTGTAGTGGCGGATGTGGCGGTGTCGCCAGCACTGCCAGTGCCAGTACGCCTGCCTGACGAGCAGCTCCCCCCGTGTCGTCCAGGACAGCCGCCGGCCGGTGGGGCGGTACCCAAAGGCCGACAGGACATCGGCACAAATGTGCTCCACGAGGGCCGTCTGCTTCGCACTGAGGCGGCGCGTCCAGGCGTCGATGCGGGCGTCCGTGATGGGCTGCGTGGCCGCGGTGTTGTGGCCGTTCTGGGCGGCGTCGTTCATGTGCCGCCCGGCGTCCTGGTGGAAGCGCAGCATCTGCGGCTCGAAGGCTTCCCCGAGAAAGTGGCACACCGCGCGCAGGGTGGAGGCCGGAGCCTGAACCAGCGTCTCGTACTGCACCGTCATGCGCTGGGCGGCGGGCACGTGGCGTGCCAGGTGCCGGCGTCCCTCCGTGTCGTGCTTGCGGCGGCTCAAGGCGTTGAAGCAGGTGTCGTCGGGAAAAAAAGAGACCCGCTGCATGGAAGCCACGCCCGCACGCGGATCCCGAACCACGTACAGAAATAGCGCCTCCGGAAACATATCGAGAAGCACGTCGGCGTAGAACAGGTTGCCTGGCGTTTTCTCCCCCCACCGCGCCTTGCCCTGTTGCTGGGCCCACGCGCGCAGGGCCAGCTGGTAGGGGCGCCGGAGATCGGGGCGGCCCGCAAGAATGGCGTCCCTGAGGGCGCCCCTGTCGATTCCAGAGAGGGGCGCGCACTGCTCGCGCAAGAAGCGGTCTACAAATGCCGCGTACGCCGCCGCCGACAGGCCGGGCCGGCGCCACTGCTCGATGGGGACCCCGGCCACGTACGAGTCGAGGTACACCAACTCGTCGGGGATGGCAATTCGAGAATGCGCGTTGAGCAAGAGCCGAAGGAGGGTGGTTCCGGATCGGTTGGCGCCGACGATAAAGACCGGGGCGTCCGTGGGCGAGGCGGCCATGAGGGCGAGGCGGCCATGAGGGCGAGAGAGCATGGGGAGGGACAAACCGCTGCCAGGCCGTCAGTGCACAACTGCCATCCGCTGCGTTCGCGTTTCCCCCCGGGCCCGGAGCTGAAGAACGTACGTGCCACTCGGGAGGGCGCTTGCGTCGAGGCGCAGGCGGGGAGCGTGTTGCGGAGAGGGGCGCCCTTTGTAGAGGGTGGCCACTCGCTGCCCAAGCACGTTGTAAACGGTGACCGTGGTGCGCGTCTCCGTCGGAACGGTGAACGAGACGGTGGCCGTCCCCGACACCGGATTGGGGGACGGCGGAGAAAGCCGGAGGGACGGGCCGGGCCGCACCGCAACGGAAACCGGATCGGTGAGGCGCGACGAGCCGTCCAGGTCCACCTGCCGCAGTCGGAAGCGATGCGTGCCCGCCGCTACGTCCGTCACCGAGAACGCGTAGGTGTGCGGTTGGGCGCTGGTGCCGCTCGGGGCACTGCTTTCGACGAAGCCGAGGGAAGTCCACCCGGGCTGGCGCGGGGGGCGGTGCTGCACGGCGAAGCCGGCGCTGTTCGTTTCGGAGGCGGTGCGCCACGTCAACCGCACGTCGGCCGCGGTGGCCCGGGCGTCGAAATGAGCGAGCGAGACCGGAAGCGGATCACTGGAGCTGGCCAGGACGAACTCCCCGAGCGTGTCGCCGATCGTGGCCGAGAGCGTGTCGTCGGCGGGGGTGTCGGGCGTGCCGTTGTCGTCCACGCGCGTCTCCAAGGGCGCGAACGCTCCGCGTCCCGGACGGGAACGGCCGTACACGGTTGCGGCCGCGGGCGCATCGAGTCCGTCGAGCGCCTCCACGGCAATCCGCACCTCCGCACTGTCGAAGGCCACTCCTCCGCCCGCCACGACGAACCGGTAGGTGCTCACGTTGTCTTCGCTGATGCCCGTAGGTGCCCGCGGAGCCTCCTCGTATCGCGCCGCGGTGATGCGCCCCCCGTCGCTCACCCCCGAGAGGACAAGGGTAGCGGCGAGAGAATCGAAGGCAAACGCCCCGTCCCCGGCCACCTCCCGGGCGCCGGAGGCCGAGAGATCGTCGGGACAGTCTGGGGCGGCCCCCGCGTCGCCGAGGGTCCAATTGAATCCCTCGCGCAGGTGAGTGCGGAACGGGCCACTGTCGCAGTAGCGCACGCCGGAGGCCCGGACGGAAACGCCGCGCCGAGGCGCCTGCTGTGCCCACCCAACGAGCGTGCGGTCGTAGGCCTGGGGCGAGAGGGCCGTGCCGTCGAACATATACTGCATGTTGGACACGTTAGAAATGTCCCACGCCCCCAGTTCTTGAGCGAAGCTCTCCGCCCCGCCAAACATGAGGTACATGTTGGTGACGCCAGAGACCGCCCAGTTCCCGATGTCTTGATCAAAGCTGCGGGCGTCCCGAAACATCTGCCCCATGTTCTCTACGCCCGAGACGTCCCAGCCACTGAGGTCCTGGTTGAAGCTGTGGGCGTCCCGAAACATGTTCGCGGTGCTGACGGCACTAGAGAGGTCCCAGTCGCCAATGTCCTGGTTGAAGCTCTCCGCCCCGAAAAACAGAAGCTCCATGTTTTCCACGCCGGAGACGTCCCAGTCGCTGATGTCCTGGTTGAAGCTGTGGGCCTGGCTGAACAGGCCGTACATGGTCGTCACGTTGGACACATTCCAGCCACCGACGTCCTGGTTAAAGGCGTGCGCCTCACGGAAGAGCTGGTCCATGTCCGTCACGCCGGAGACGTCCCAGTCGCCGATGCGGCTGTTCGGGGCCGTGAGCCCGGACGCGTCGTAGAACATGCGCTTCATGCTCGTGACGCCCGAAAGGTCTGGCGTATCGGGGGCGGCCAGCGTGAGGTTGGCGGCGCCCGCAAATGCCTCCCGCATTGTGGACCAGGCGATGTCGCCCCACTGAACGACCCGCTCAATCTTTCGCGGATCGCTGCTCTCCCCAAGCCGGATCCGCGTGAAATCCCCGCTAATGGAAATGCGATACCGGCCGGGGCGCGGGAGATGGAGTGTGTCCGTGTCGGTGGCGGTCGTTTGGCCGCTGTTGGAGGGAGCGCCCACCTCCTCCCACGCGATGGTGTAGGAGGAGCCCGTGCCGGGCACGATGAGCTGGGTGTCGCTGGAGGCGCCGGGGTTTTCGGTGTCCCAGATTGTGACGAACGCCTCCTGGGCGTACAGCGAGGCGGGGCCGAGCCCGGGTCCCATTGCGATCGCGAGGGCGGCCAGGACGGCAGAGCGCAAGAAGTAGTACACGGAAGAACGAAGGACGACCGGTGCGGGAGGCATCGCGCCGCTGTCGGTGAGCGGGAGGGGACAGAGAGAACCTCTTGTGAGAAGTCCGTTCACAAAGACGGCCCTTCTCCTCCACGCTCGTTACATTTCCTGGCTTTTCCGAAATCATCTTCTGGTGTAGGTTCGGGCCACAGAGACTACCCGCCGCGCCACATCCGCCACGCCCCCCACAGCACCCCGGCCACCAGCAGCCAGTGCAGGTGGTCATCGATGGGTACGCTGGGCGGGGGCGGCTCCGGCACGGTCCCGCCGCTGCGGCGCGCCGAGGCGTTCTGTCCCCCCTCCGATTCGGATCCCGCTGTCGCTCCGGGCCCTCGCTTGCGGTGCATCCGTCCGAGTTGTCCGCTGAGGGCACGAGCCCTCCGTCCTAGGCGCTGGGCCTCGGCCCGCCACTGGGCCCCGACAGGACCGGAGGCGCTCAGCCCCGCGTCGCCGGTTGTCTCGTCCGTCGACCCCGACGCCCCGGTGCCCAAACGGCCCAGGGAGGGCGATTCCGAGAACGCTCCGGGCTCTGTGGGCGTGCTTCGGGGCGCAGCCGAGGAGACGGCGCGGGGACCGAGAACCTCTGCCCGCCACGCCTCCGAAAAGGGGGCCTCTGTGCCTGCCCGCGGCCCACGGGCCTCGGCGATCGACGGAGGCGGATTGGCCGTGAGGGGCCGGGAGCCCCGAGGAGTTGCCCGCAGAGCGCGTGCGGCCGAGGACGACTGGGAGGAACGGGGGCGTTGGGGAGGGCGCGCGCTGCCACTGCTTTCCCGGAAGTCAACGGACACGTGCAGCCGCTGGTGGGCCGCATGGCCCGTGTGGTAAAGCAGGTAGCCCACGCCCCCAAGCACAACTGTGCCAACGAGTACGAGACCGAATACGTCGAGCCAAACGGAGTGGCGATAGGGCGTGTGCGACATGGTGCGCGACGGGCATTGGGGCGCAAGGACGAGGCGTGTTGCTCCGATCACGAAGGGACTCAGCGCACCACGGAGAGCTTCTGGGTGCGGGTGGCGTTCCCGGCGTGCAGACGAATGAAGTACGTCCCCGGAGCCAGGTCATCAACCGGGACGCGCCGGGTGTGGCGTCCGGGGGGCAGGCGATCCCGAACCACGGCGGCCACTCGGCGTCCCAACACATCGAAAATATCGACCTGGACTGCGGTGCGGGTGGGCAGCCCAAAGCGGAGGGTGGTCTGCTGAGGGGCTGGGTTGGGGAAGGGAGGGTGGAGGGACAACTCGCCCGGGGCACGAACCTTTACAACCGCCGTGCCGCTGGGGCGGGTTGTCCCGTTGGTATCTACCTGTTGCAGGCGGTAGGTCAGCGTGGTCGCTTCGAACGGCGGAGTGGGGTCGGTGTACCGGTAGGTCTGTGGCTGGCTCGCCGTGCCTCCCTGCGCGGCGCTCGGTACAAATTCAAGGGCGCGCCAGGCCCCCGAGTCTCGCTTGCGCTGGACGCGGAAGCCGGCGTTGTTCGTTTCCGAAGTGGTTTGCCACGTCAGCCGAACGGTTTCCTGTGCGTACCGGGCTTCAAAGCTAGCCATTTCCACGGGCAGGGTTGTGGGCGTCACCCGAAGGTTGAAGCGGGCCGCGCTGGGCGTGTCGAGGGTGCCGTCGCCCGTGCTCAGCGCAAACGTGTACGGGCCATTGCGCAGATCGGCCGTCGTGTCGAGCGCCGTGTCGACCAGCTCCACCTCCCACTCGGCCGGCAGGGCGTCGCGGGCGGGAGGGGGCCACCGCAGGGAAGCCGTGCCGGACGTTCCCACGGAGCGCACAGAGAGGGGGATGGTGACGGGGACATTTCCCGTCGGAAACGGCTCGCTGGCCAGTGCCCGCTGGACAATTGCGGAGGTCCCCGACCGCTGAAAAGGGCTGCTCACCGTGGCGTACGCCTCTGCGTTGGGAGGGGGCAGTTGCGACGCCTCGTAGGTATCCCATCCAGGTGCGGCCTGGTCGTGCAGAAGCAAGGCGGCTCTGCCCTGCGCAACCGTGTCGGCGCTGCTTACAACCGTGAGCGCAAGCGCTACCTCCGCCGGATCGCTCGTGGTGGCCTGCGGGGCAGGGGAGCCCTCGCTCCCAATCAGGCTGCCGGGCCCCGACTGCCGGCCCGCCGCATCAAACGCGAGGCTCGTCTGTCCGCTCCCGGCCTGCGTCCGCTCCACGAAAAAGCCTTGCCAGGCAGCGACATTGTCGTCGGCCGTGCCCTGCGTGAGAAGGGTCCACTGTCCCCCATCGGACGGGTCCCACACCTGGACGGTGCTCTGAAATCCGGCTCCGGAGAGGTCGCCGCCGGCTAGGTGCCCCAGGTCGAACGCTGCGTCGTACGGATTCCCCAGCAGGTGATGCGTGTGACCTGGGTCAAGGGAACTCACAGTCACGTCGCTGCTCTGGTCTTCGCCCAGATCCGGGACGTCCAGCGAGAGGCCGTCGGACGTGATGGGGGTTGTGCTGTCGTCGAAAAAGTAGAGAATGAACCCCTGCCCTCGCGGCAATGGCGTGGAGGCATTGGGCGCGCCCACCCACTGCGTGCCGTCCCAGGTATGGAGCAGCGAGCCCGAGTCGACCGCAAACTCCACGTCGTCCTCCAGGTCGCCCCGCGTGGCGCTCGACGGCGGTGCGAGCAGGCGCCACCCTGTGTCGTTGCCGGTCCCATCGCTCCCCACGATGGTGGTCTGGTGCTCGGGCGGCTCAATCGTGATCGGGAAGACGCGGTCCGTGGGGCCGGGGCCCAGGCTGTCCGCAAGGTCGAGGACAAGGCTGTCCGTGCCCGGAGACGCCCCGGTGTGGGTGTACGCCACGAGCCCGGCCTCCAGGTCGGACTGCGCAAAGCTCGAGGCCGCCGTGCCGTCTACGAGCACCGTTCCCTGACTGGGGCCGTCCGTAACGGTGTACGTAAGCGCCTCGGGGGGATCGTCTGGGTCCGACGCGCTGAGGGCCTCTGTTGAAATTGTTGCAGTCCCGCTTTTTTCGAGCGTTACTCCCGCGTTTGTGTCGAGGCTGGGGGCCGCGTTGCCATCGTACTGGAGGGTGACAAGGGCGGCCGGGGCATCGGGGGGCACGGTGAGAGAGCCGGTGCCGTTCATGGCCGTTGAGTCGTACACACTTCCGCCGAACCGGTCGACGATTGTCCCGGTCACCCCGTCGGGCAGCGTCCAGGCAAGGGTGACCTCCGTGGCGGTGTCCTGGGTCTGGAAGCGGATTTCGTGGGTCCGCGTCCCCGTAAATCGGAGCGAGCCCGGCCGAATGTCGACGAGAAGCCCCTCTCCGAACCCGGAAGCCGGAATGTGATCGTCGATGAGGCGGGCGTCGAAGCCTGCAGGGGGCGGTGGGGGGCGCTCTTCTTCCCCGAAACCCGGGTCGATGCCTGTCGTCGCGTTCGAGTCCAGCCCAAGTGTCAGCGTTTGGGAGCTCCCGATGTCTGTGGTAACGGTCATTGGGACCTGGATCTCTTGCGCGTGGGTGGGCCCAAGGGCCACCATCCCGAGCAGAGCGGTCAGCGCAGCGGCGATCCGGCCGGCGAACGAGGAAGGGGCGATCATAGCAGCAGGAGCAAACCGAAAAGGAACCGACGCGGGAGTGCCTTCAGCACTCGTTAGGGCAGAAGGACAAGAATCTTGCCAGCAGGAAGGGCGGCGGACGCAACCATGCGGCGCTGCTACCACAATAACCGCGCGGCGCTGCTACGAGAAGACGACGGCAAACCGGCCCAACGGCCGCCTGTGGGCGAGACGCCGCAAGAATGCTGGGGGCAGGACAGTTGCGCAGCGAAGACGATCGTCGGACTGCTCTTTCGAGGCTGTGCGTGCTGCCGTTACGCCCCCACCTCTAGATCTACAATCTCTTCGAAGTCGAGCGCCACGAAGACCTCCTCGCCGGGGGCATTGTCCTGGCGGGGCTGGTACTCGTACAGCTTCTTTTCTTCCTGCACGGATGGCCGATGCTGGTACGCCGCAAAATCCGCCGCCATTTCTTGGGCTGTTGCGGGGGGCACCCCTTCAAGGTTGCGGCGGTGGCGAGACGAGGGGCGCGGCAGAGTGGCCCGGGCGGGGCTCCGAAACACGATGTTAACGGTCGATGCGGGTTTGTCCATGGTGCATCTGGGAGACAGTTCAACGGGGAGAATGCGGCAGCGTCGGCTTCCGGGGCTCCGCTGGGAGAGGGACTCCGCTGGGAGAGGCTGCGCTCGTACGAGGCGGCCGGGCCGCGACGACGCTAGTTGCGGCACGGTGCTAGTTGCGGCCCACTGTGGGCGATGCGTCGCAGGGTGCACAGCTAAAAGAGAACCACACGAGCATGGCCTCGTCCTCGGGGCCAAACGGGCAGCCGGCGCGGCGGTACTGCCTCCAGCCACGGCGATACGCATCGCGTCCGGCACGACGAAGCCGGGGCGAGAGATCGTTCGAACGGAGGGAGGGCCCCTCGTCAGCAATTGGGCCGAACGGGAGGAAAGAGGCGTCGCCAAACATATGCAGGCCGATGAGACTGATGCGAAGAACAGGACGGCGGATCGGCGCGTGCCGGCGTCGAAAGCGCCTCTTCCGCTCGCTGGGGGACATGCCCGCCAAAACTGTTCCACACGGTCCCTGCCTGTAGGGGACGGCCCGCGCTGGAGAACGCACGCGGTAGGCGAAAGCGAAGACTATGGGCGAAAGCGAAGACTATGGGACACCGCCTGGGGGCACTCTGCTGTGCCCCCCTCAGAAACGGGGTGCAGAAAATAGACGTGAGTGGGCAAACCCGTGGCAGGGGCAGGGCACGGGCAGACGCGTGCGGGCAGCGCGGGAAGAGGGGGAAGGCTTGCCCCTCACAACGCGTCGGGGAGATCCCCAAGGCATCCGAAATGGAAGTATTTACTTGTATTGCCTTGGAGGGTGTAAAATGTACACCACTCTGAGTCCGTCATGCCCAGCACACTCGGCATCGGGGCGGCCGGAGCCGAGCCACATACGCTGCAGGGCAGCGGTGGGGGGCGAGACCCCAGGGCCCGGCGGAACGGTGCGGGGACGTCCCGTTCGTTCGCGCCGGGCTTGAGGGGGCGGAAAAGCCCTCTTCGTCAGTTGGTCGCGTCGTCCAGAAGAATCGTGTCCACCCGTCGAGACTGCCGGTCGTCGCCCTTCTTCCCACTTTCGCTCTCCACGACGCCCTCGCCACTGGACGCAATGCGATCGGGCGATACGCCCTGCTCTTCGTAGAAGTCGGCCACTGCCCGGGCACGGTCTTCCGAGAGGGCCTGTCCGTTTGGCTCACCCGGCGCGGCGAAGCCCTCGGTACGGACGGAGAGGTTCGGGCATTTGAGAAGCACGTCCACGTTTTCCTGCAGCTTCTCCCGCGCAGCACCGGAAATCTCGGCGGACTCGGGGGCGAAGTATACGGAGTTGAATTCACGAACCGTCTCGCAGACCGTGGGGAGGGCGCGTTCCACCTGTAGGGTCAAAGACGCGCTGTCCGTCCCGTCGTCGTTGGAGGCGCTGAGGCGCACCGTGTACTCGCCAGGCGTCTCGTAGGTGTGGGTTGGCGCGGCGCCGAACCCAGTCTCCCCGTCCCCGAAGTTCCATTCGAGACGCACGGGCGAGGCGCCCTCTACCTCGCTTTCGAAGCGCACCCGCTCGCCTTCCGTGGCCGGGTTGGGGGTGGCATCGACGGAGAGGATCCGGGCGGGCGAGAGTACCGACACCGTGAGAGAGTCGCGCGCCGTGCCGGCCTCGTTGCGTGCCCGGAACGCGACGGTGTACTCACCGGGGGCGGTGTAGGTGTGAGATGCCGCAAGGCCCTCCGCGCCACGACCATCGCCAAAGCTCCACTGGTGCGTGACGGGACGGGTTACCGTCTCTTCGTTAATCCGGGCGGTGAAGGCGGCCGACTCCCCGACCTGCACCTCCGCGGGGCCGTTCAGGGCCCGAACGCGAGGCGCCACGGCGGGACGCTTGAACGTGTGCCGGACTCCAAGTGAGGGAAGGGCGCTGAGCAGATCGGGCTGGCCGCCGTTGTTGACGCCATCGGTGGCCTCGTCGCCAAGCGTGACGTTGAAGCGCGTTTCGAGGAAGACCGACGTGCGCCCGCTTACCGACACGTCTAGCCCCGCGCCCGCGAACGGACCCAGGGCGGCCGTGCGCCCCCCGAAGGTTGCGTTGAGGCCCGTGTCCAGGTAGGGGCTTACGGTCCACGTTTCGGCCCGAAACAGGTAGCGACCCATTAGCTGCACGGTGTGGCGCGTGGTTCCCAGGTCGCCCCCGCCGCCGGGCAGGTTGTCCTGTACGGTCAGAGGGCGCCCGTGCGCAAACGGGTACTGCCCGAACTGGTACCCCAGCCCCACGGCGGCCCCGGGGGTGAGGTGGTAGCCAACTTCTCCAGAAAGCACGTACGGAAAGGGCCCCCCATCGGTAAACTTGCTCGTGTCGAAGAGATCCCCAAGCCCCGTGATGGGCTCCGGCGTATTGGGCCCCCTGTTCGCCCCGAAGTCCGGGCCGCTGGTGTCGCCCGCAAAGTCGGAAAGGCCCGCCCCCACCTTTAGGTAAAACGTATCCCCGGCCCGCACGGGCTGGGCCTCCGCCGAGAGAGAAAAGAAGCCCCCTCCCACCAGCAGTGCGGACAAAAGGAAAAGCGTTCGGAACGGAAGAACGGGCACGGCACGGCCGGTCGCACTCACGGCGTCGCGAAGCTGCATGATGGTTGCGGGGAAGATGCGAAACGATTGCGTGGTAGTGAGACATCGTAAGAATATGGAGGCAGAACGGCAGAATGGCCAGGGTGGGATCCAAAAGACAATGAAGAACGATCAGAAGACCGTCCCGCCCAGACCGTGCTGGGCCGTCTCTGTCGGAACCAAGGTGAGAAGGAGCCCAGCAAGGGGGGCACTCCGCCCCAGGCATAGTCACCGGTGCTCGGAAACAGGAGGTAAAGCCTGGACATATGTTCCAAAACTGCAAAATAGAATGCTCTAATCGACCCGCCTACCGACACAGATTTTCACTACGCTGATGTGGTTTCGCGCACATTGGTTCTCCGAAAGAGCCTTTTCACACGTCCGGGCACGTTGCGCGTCCGCACAGATGCTTCCCACGTCTTGCCGGCCAGGTTTCCGGTGAGCCCGATTCGAAGGAAGAGACGGTCTTGGAAGATATGCTCTAGCGCCGACATTGCGTGTTGTCGCACTGCGTGCTGCTGACCGCGCCAGACGCTTCGGTTTGCACATCTCGGTTTGCATACTGACTCATTTCCTCGGATCTCGACCCCCAACGTTTTGATGAACGATGCTTCGAAGCCCGACGCCTCGACGCCCGATGTCTCGGACGCCAGTTCCGAAGGGCGGAGAGATCGGCGTTCTACCACGCAGGATCGGTTTTACATCGTGCAATCGCGTTCGACGCCACAGGAGGGACTGTGCCTTCTGGATGACGGCCGCTCCGTCTTGTGCGCGGTTGATGACCGGGCTGATGCGCGTATTGTCGCGTCCGGGCACGAGGACCTGGAGGTCGTACGTCATTCAGATCTCAGCGTGCGAGAGCAGGAGCGTGTGCGCGAGGCCCTCCAGTAAGGTCTCTGGCAAGCGGGCATAAGGAGAGAACGCACGTTCGCTGCGTGAGCCCCTGCAACAGCACGCCAGCGTGCGCACCAGCCGCACGGGGCCCGTATTCGCCGTGCGCCCCCCCGGCAAATCCATCGCCAGTGCTCGTCTTTCACGAGTCCGGTTGTCTCGAGAAAGCCCGTTTCAGACAGGGAGTCTCGTAAGCCCGACGACGGCCGGGCGCCGGGGACGGGGTTTCGAATCGAAAAGCACGCGGGGCAATGAGAAACGATTTGCAATCTTTTGGATCAGTAATTCCTAATCTTTTAGCCGATAAAGGTAGATAATTCTCCGCTAAGGACGTCTCTCATTTAGGGCGGGCGGGCCACAACCTGGTGCAGGACCGGAGGACGGGCGATTCGGGGCAGCCTTGCAGCCCTGCTCCCTCGGCGCCTGCGGGAAAAAGCAATGCATGGAGGCATTAGGAACGGATGTTGCGGATTGCCTTGTCAGAAAAGGTAATCCAAAAGATGACATTCTGAAATGCGCCTCCGTGTTCTGATTTCGTCCCTCGTCGCTCTTGCGGGTGCAGTGGTTGTGGCGCCTGTTGTGGCGCCCGCCGCGGCAGCGGGGCAGCCCTTCACCTACGCCCAAGAGTGCATCACGAGCGTCCACAACGCGACCGTGCACCTCCCTGCGAATGCCGCCCCCACGCTTCCTAGCGGAGCGCCCTTGGCGGCGGGAGACACGGTGGCAGTGTACACCGCCGATGGGACCTGTGCCGGCTACGGCGTGTGGAAAGAGGGCGAGGGTGCAACGCTCGCTGCCGCCGGAACGGATTCGATTGACGCCTCGCCCGACGGGTACGCGACCGGGGCGGCCCTGAAGTTTGAGGTGTTCGATGTCTCGGCGAGCCGTACGGTTGAGGTCGGGGCCGCTGCGTCGTTCGTTCCGTGCGATGAGGTGGACGTGTCGGTTTGCCGCACTGGGACCTACGAGAAGGGGACGTTCCACGAGGTGGCGGAGTTCGAAAGCGAGACGGCCGTCACGCGCACGCTGACCCTGGCGGAGGGGTGGAATTTTATCTCGATGCCCGTGCAGTCGCCGCTGCCGTTCGGGGAGCTTCTGCCGGCGTGTAGCAGCGGGTATTTCTACGTGCCCGGCGAAGGATACACGGCGATTGGAAATGACGAGACACTTCCGGCAGGCACCGGGGCCGTGGTGCAGTGCGCCGCCGACACCACCAGCGTGACGGGGCAGCCGGCCTCCCCACTGGTGGAGGTGGAGGAAGGATGGAACCTTGTTGGGGGGACTGAGGACACGGTGGCCGCGGGGGCGGTTGTCTCAACACCGTCCGGCATTCTGGCTTCGGCGTTCTTTCGGCTTCCGCCGGGCGAGGGCTACCAGCCGGCGACGGAGTTGCGGCCCGGAGAAGGGTACTGGGTGAAAACGACAGCGGCCGGGACGCTCGACGTGTCGGGCGAGCCGGTGGGGCTGGCCAGCGCCTCGCAGGGGGGGGGCGGTCGGCTCACGGAGGCCAGTCGGCTCGTGCTCACCGACGCGAATGGGCGTTCGTCTACGCTCTGGCTGAAAGAAGGGCTGAGTACAGAACAGCGGCGTCGGTTTGAGCGCCCCCCTGTACCGCCCGGCGACGTTTTTGACGTCCGCTTCGCAGGCGGCTACGCGGCTGCCGCGATCGATGCGGCCGGGCCCACTGAGCCGCGCGCCCCCGGCCACCGCATCCAAATGCAGGGGGGGGCGTTTCCCGTAGAGGTGCGCCTCAAGACAGACGACGCACGCCATCGCTTCACGCTCTCGGCCGGGGCGAATGAGTTTTCGCTGTCGGACGAGCAGTCGTCGGTCCGCATCCAGCAGGCGACCGATCGCTTCGCGGTGGCGGCGGCCCAGGTTCCCCGGGCGTTCGAGCTCGGAACGGTGTTCCCGAACCCAATTCGCGACCGGGCACAGCTCACGTACGCGGTGCCGAACGAGGCAGAGGTCTCGATTGCCGTGTACGACCTGCTGGGGCGCCGCGTGGCCCGCCTCGTGGAGGGGCGGAAAGAGGCAGGGGTGCATCGGGCGCGCTTGGACGCAGGCCGGCTTGCGAGCGGGCGGTACTTTGTCCAGATGCAGGCGGAAGGGGTCCGGAAGACGCGGTCGCTGACCGTGGTGCGATAGCTGCCGCAATGCGGCGGCCGGTGCAGCCGGGCACTGCGCCCGGAGCAGTGCACGCCACTCCTCGCGCTATTCTTCCACTCCTCGCGCTATTCTTGACGCACGTCGATGATGACCGACTGAGTGTCGCGGGGCGCCACCTCGACGGTTTGGGCCTGTTCCCCCAGTGCAGGGTGGCGGGCAGTGACGGTGTGCGGGCCCGCCTGCACCTCGGTCTCATACCAGACGTCGGCGTCCTCGGCGCGGCGCTGCCCGTCGATAAAGATGGACCCCCAGGGCCGAACCAGCACGCGCAAGTGGCCCGTCAGGGCCTTCAGGGACGCCGAGACCATTACGCTGTCACGCCCCCGCACCACAGCCTGCTTCGTCACCGTTTCGTGTCCAGGATGGCTAAATGTGATGTCGTGCGTGCCCGCGGCCACCTGAGTCAGCGTTGCGGGCGTTGAGCCGGCGTCGTACCCGTTGATCGAGACCGACACGCTGTCGGGGTCCGACCGCAGTGTGAGGCGCCCTGTAACCAGGGGCTCCGAGGACGAGCGGGAGGAGGTCCCGCTGCGGGCTTGTTCCTCGCTCGCCCCTGTTGCGTTTCGCTCCGGAGGGGTAGAGTCGGGGGCACGCTCCGGAGGCGGATCGGTCCCAAAATCCTCGGTCGTCGACTGGGGGCGCACCTGTGCCGTGCGCTGGTCGCCCGCTGTGCGCTGATTGGCCGTACGGGGCTGGAGCCGAGGGGTGTAGACCGTAGACTGTTCGGCGGGCAGCGTCATGGCCGTGTCGAGGGGCACGTAGTCGTCCTTAACGACGGATACGAGGTGCGTCCCTGATCGGAGGCGGTGGCGTTCGAGAGGGGTGGTGCCCACCGTGTCGCCATCCACCACTACGGCGGCCCCACCCGGAACGGAGTAGACAGAAACCGTGGCGTACTGCGAGCCCGAGGCGGTGGGGGCGTCGGCGGACGACGAAGGGCCCGGGGGCGAGTCGGGCGACAGCCGCTCGGGCGACAGGTACAGCAACAGTCCCACCCCGAGGGCGCCCAGAACGAGCGTGATGGAAAAGGCGTACCGGCGCAGGGCCCGCAACACCCCGCCGGTGCTGGACCCAGGAGACTGGTACGGCTCCCAAGACGGTGAGCCGCGCCCCGACTGGGCCGACGGGTCTTCAGAAGAAGGGTCCCTCGGAGAGGGAGCGTCATCAGCCATGCGCAAGCGCCGATTCAGGCCGATTCCGGATCGGTGGAAAAGTGGACTTACTCCTAACTCTGTGGGTGAAGGAAGGTTCGTTCGGGGCGAAGCGCAGACCCCCATGGTGGGGCCGACTCGTGAGGGGGGCGACCTTCAGGGTCGCCGAGACGGAACGTTCCCGCGGAGTTGGGACGACGCGCCGGAACTGCGGTGAATTCCCCGGCGCAACGGTCTCCTTCCACACCGCACCCGGAACGTGGACGGTTTCGAGTGGACGGTTTCGAACAGCCGGAGAAAAGACAGCGCTCTCATCTCGTGGAGATGAACATGATCGGCCCGGCATCCGCGGTGGCCTTCCATGTCGACGCTCGTGCTCCAACCTCCTCCAACCTCTTCCACGGCCTTACGCTCACGATTAGCCATCTCCCTCCACTCCCACCCGGTCGTCCCACCCGGTCGGTGGCTTGGTCCCGAGACACCTTCCCCCGCACACGGGCCGATAACGCCTGCTCCTAGCGGAACTAACGAAGGCCAGATCGGACGGCTCCGGCAGTCAGATTGTCCTCCGAGCTCTCCATCTCTTCGGCGAGCTGCTGCCAGTCCGATCGTGTGCTCCGTCCCCATCGTCCCGCTTTTCATTATGGATCGTTGTGAGAATAGTTTTCTGTCCTAACGTTGGGTGCAAAAAAGACCTGCTTCCTGCGCTCCGTCCCAGTGTGCCCCTTCACCCCAACGGTCGTCGGGACAGGGGGCGTTGGGGCAGGCATTCGTCGTTCGAAATTCGCCGCTCGAAAGTGCTCATCCTACCCGCGCAAAGCCGAGGCCGTGCTCGGCGTAGGAGTCCTCGTAGCGATGGCGGAGGTGCTCGTGTTCGTCGGCGCGGAGGTGCGGGTCCTGCTCTACGAGCGTGAAGGCGGCGTCGCGGGCGTCTTCGAGGATTTCGGTGTCCTCCGTAATGTCGGCGATCTTGAGGTCCGGCATCCCGCTCTGGCGCGTGCCGAAGAAGTCGCCCGCCCCGCGAATCTGGAGGTCCGTCTCGCTGATCTCGAATCCGTCGTTCGTGCGCACCATGGCCTGCAGCCGCTGCTTGGCCTCCTGGCTGCGCTTGTACCCGGCCATCAAAATACAATAGCTCTGCTGATCGCTGCGCCCCACCCGTCCACGGAGCTGGTGCAGCTGGCTCAGGCCAAAGCGCTCGGCGTGCTCGATCATCATCACCGTCGCGTTGGGCACGTCCACGCCCACCTCAATCACCGTGGTGGCCACCAGGATGTCGATCTCGCCCGCCTTGAAGCGTTGCATCGTCTGCTCCGTCTGGTCGGACGGCAGCTGGCCGTGGGCGAGGCCAACCGTGAAATCCGGAAACTGCTCCTGCAGGTCCTCCGCGCCGCTCTCGGCGTCCTTCAGGTCCATTTTCTCGCTCTCCTCCACGAGCGGGTACACCACGTACGCCTGCTCGCCCTGCTCCAGCCGGTCGCGCAGAAAGGCGTACACCTCCCCGCGCCGCTTTTCGGCGCGGAGGCGCGTCTCGACCGGTTTGCGGCCCGGCGGCATCTCGTCAATCTTCGACACGTCGAGGTCGCCGTAGAGCG
>ERZ1034486.10-NODE-10-length-68421-cov-4.802212_pt1 | contig 68421 bp, 68 predicted proteins | sample MGYA00520683_ERZ1034486 | MGnify/ENA primary metagenome ERZ1034486 (study PRJEB33760, sample SAMEA4777685) | hypersaline lake metagenome | biome: hypersaline environment; feature: brines | place: Spain | collected 2012-08 | depth 0 m ...
TCATCGGTATCTTCAGATCACGGAGGGGGGTCTCGCCGGTCTCCCCCCGACGCCGTGACTCTCGGCACCAGACCGGGCCAGTTCCTCCCGACTGTGGTGTCAGGTTGATCTGTCGACGCCGTCGACACCATCGACACCGAAAACCGTGTATGGCGCGCGCCCTGTCAAAGTGACGGACGAAGAACTGATTGAACAACTGCGACAGACTGACGCGGCCGCCACCAGCGAGATCGGCGACGCTGTGGGACTCTCCCGGCAGGGGGCCGACAAGCGACTTCGAGAACTCCGCGACGCGAGCCGCGTTCGGTCAAAGAAAGTCGGTGCGTCGCTGGTGTGACTGCCTGCTGACTCGTCAGCAGAGTCAGACACCGGTGGCCGCCGCGTCGACGCCGGCCCGACAACGGCTGTGGACTTCCCGGCCGCCGTTGACAACGCGGTGAGCCACATGGCCGGTGGAGACGAGCTGCCAGAGACACGAACGCCAGCGCTCCGGGAGGCTGTCACACAACTTCAGCGCGACGGAGAGGCGACCGCCGACGACCTTGTGGGGAAGGCCTACCAGCGTGAGGCGGGCGGGTACACCAGCCCGGATAGTTATCGGCGGCCACTCACCGCGGCGCTTGACGCGCTCGCGAACGGGCGAGCGGAGGTCGCGACCGATGGGGACCGATACGTGTGGCACGGAGGCGGCGACGGGTGACCGGTCCGTCGGCGGCGGTGGTCGCGGAGGTGGCGGCGTTCTGCGAGCGGCGGACGCGCCGGAACGGTACCGACCCGACGGAGTAACGCTCAACTGAGAATGTTTGACGGGTCGTCACGGACCGTCATCAGTTGGTTTTTGACAGGTCATTAACGACCCGTGACGACCCGTCAAATGCGTCTGCGACACTATTACCGTGTCCGGACCCGGTAGAGAAGGACTCTCCCGACTCTCAGAAGAAAGGGGACCCCAGGCGATAGCGACCCCGGCGTTCCAGTCTCTCCCCTGAGGTGGCGACTATCCCCGTCCCCCATAGAGAGTGTGTACTCACTTCTCCAAAGTAGAGCTGAACCAACTGCTCCAGAGTGGGTCTCGGGGGTTGAACTTGAGGTCACGACCCACTGACCTCCCATTTCTCAGCTCAGAAAGGAGTAGACCCCGGTGGTCGAACAACCCCCAGGGTGTGGTACCGAAACCCCATTCCCAGAGTGGGTAGTAAATCACCAAACAGAGGGCGTGTGAGCTTCGAGTCCCAAGTGGTGTGGAGCTTCTCACTCAGGAGTATGACTGAGAGCAGGGTAGGTCTAGCTTGCACACAGAAAGACACTGTGGAGTCCCAATCCAGGAGTATGAAGTATCTCCCCTCGGGTTTTGAGACTCTCGGTTGAGTTCACAGAACGCTTGAAACCCGGTGGTCGAACTCTTCTCAACCCCGGAAGTGTAGCATCAAAAGCTCCCAGTTAGAGAAGGAGTGGGACTCCACACAAAGTATAGCCTCTGAGACTGGAGAATGTGAACCAATCTCTTCGGCAGTGGGCCACAGCCCCGGAAAGAGCAGTTCTGTACCGATAGGCCAGCAAGAATATTGTAACCCTATTTCACGAGCTTCGATACGTCTGAAGCATAATTTCGAGGCTCTGTGTCCCGCTGATAGGTTACTGACTTCTCTGTATTGTGTAGGGGGGAAGCACTCCACACCTGAGGATATCGAGTGTGAATGCCCCGCTTGGAATGTGATGAACAGACAGTCCAAGAAGGAGACGGCCGCTTCGAACCACCCAGGCTATGCGAGGGGGTGGATGCAGCCCATGTATATGAGATTAGATGTGGTCTATTATACTGTCCTGCGTGACTAAGACCGCGAAACGGGAATGCAGATTGGTTGAACATTGACAGATTTCTTTGCGAAAGTGTAGTGGTCGTACAAGCAGAATCATCCGTGATCCTTGATATATCGATATGTGTTTGCTTACTGGTTGTGTCCATGTTCTCCGGGTTTGCCCTGGGTTTTGAGCCTTTATCTTCTTATTAGTGGCAGTTATGGTGGTAGTGTTGATGTTTCTGGTGATGGTAGTAGCATGAGTTTTGAGGAGGCGAAGAGGTACCGTGCGGGGAACATAGAACCGGGTGTGGAGGCGGCTACACCAGCAAGCTCAGACACCAACACACTCAAACCATTCACAAAATTTACATTGCCAAGCGATGAAGGGGGAACTGCAGATAGAGTGACCCATCCTGTGTTCACTTCAACTATCGGCAGCTGATCCCATTAAATACAGGGACAGTTCTCCTACATAAGCTACGGTACAATTTCTGCCTCTTCCACGTTAAGCTGGAATTTTTCAAAGTCCTTGGAGGTGAGGTCGGGTACTTGCCAGACATCCGTCACCCCGTTTTCGTTAACAGTGAACTTGTAGCAATTTGAGTCGTACTTTCCGTCTTGAGTAAGGTTGTTGTTTTTACCATCCTGATACACCTTGGTGTTTAGGGCGGCGAGTACGGTAAATGCTCTTCGGGCACGGTTACCACCAAGGTCAAGACCTTCTTGCTTATCACCAAAGGGCTTGTCTCCTGTGTGACCGTCTAGATAGGTATCAAAAATTAGACCAGAACGGGGGTCATCAGGCTGGACTAGAAAGTTTTCGTCGAATTCTTCGTCAGTGCCAGCCCGAGCGTTACTGGCTTGGTGCCGGCCTTTGCTACCGCCGTACAACAGACCGGAGGCCATCGAGCTTTGAATCTCCTCCGCAACCTCCTCCGAGATGTCGCTTCCATTCCCCGACACGAGGTTTCCTAGGTCTAGTCCCGTGCTTCGGTTACTGCTGTCTTTGCATAGTCTATCGCCATTGACGCTGTCGCCGTTGTAGATACGTAGATGCGGTTCCCAACCTCCTGTTACTACGTGGTCGCCGAGATAGATTTCACCGTCTTCCTCAAGCTCAAAAATAACAGTTTGGTAGGATACATTACCAGCCAGCCTCGCTGTTGGGACGTTGGGTGACGAGGTCATGGTTATTCCTTGTGCTTCTTCGTTGTCTCTTTCCGGGTCGTTGAGGGCTCCGAGGTTCCGTGGCATCGGGTCACGGTCAGTGTATCTTTCTGCCTGTTCAGCAAACTCCCTCATCAGCAACGTCCGTGCATCATTGTACTCGGCTTGCAACGAATTCGTAACCCTATGTGCACCGTTCCATACCGTTTGTATAAGGCTTCGAGTTGAATCTATGTTGTTTAGTTCTTCTTCTGTGACGACTTCCTGCCAGAATACGTCTGTGATGTCTCGTTCTGTGCTGGACCGGACCGGTCTGACCTCGCCAGATTCCTTATATGCGAGTTCTTTATCTGTTATGATTTCTTCGTTTTCGGGGATTGTGGTTTTTTCAACGACGGATCTGAAGTGTTCTTGAGCTAGCCGGGCGTTGAAGTATGCTTCATCCGCAGGGTCGTGGTCTACATCCGGGTCTTCTACAGGGTTTAGGACGGGTTGCATCCGTTCTGGTACCGGCTCCGGTGTTTCCGTCTCCGTCTCCGTTTCTGTTGGTGTGTCGGTAGGAGAATCGGTAGGAGAATCAGTAGGAGAGTTAGTTGGCGTTGCTGTCTTCGTTGGTGTCTGGCTCGAAGGACTCGACGACTGGTTGCCACCACACCCACTCACCAACACAGTGAGACCGGCAACTGCCTCCCGACGAGAACATTCAAATGGCGTTCCCTGTGATTCCTCAGAAGAGTCACTGTCCAACGAAAGAGGCCACGAACACCACCTCATTTGGATGGAACCAAGTCTTTGCCCCACTTAAATCTGAACACCCAATTTTCCCGCATGCAGCTATACTGCTTCGACAACGATGCGACCACGGTGTAGACAGCGGCCTTTGATGATTTGTTTCACGGTACTCCTCACCGACACTCTCCTCAATAACTAACGCAAGCTAGCCGAGCTGCCGTGCGTTGACCCGCTGAAGTTGCCTCGTCTCAAGTTCAACGGCCCCTGATTCCTGGTCAACCCACTGGAGCGGGTATGACAGCCCTTCTAGGATCATCAGGGGTTGGAAGTCGGCGGCGTCGTCGTCGGACAGCCGACCACGGAGATCGCGCCGCGTTGGCTGGCCACTCATCGTTCCCTTCTGTCGGCGTCACCGCGTCGCAGCTCCCCGGTTTCCTCTCTCACTCTCAGCAAGACCTTCTCGACCTCGTAATTCAGCGGTCCACTGATGATCAGCAGTTGGAGTTCAGCACCGTCGCCGTCGTCAAGACGGTTCTTGACGCGGAATAACCCTGTTGAACCCGGTTCTGGCACAACTCCACGGGGTCGCACGGCGTCGAGACGACGATGTCTCTCGTTGTACACCCACAGCCGGAACGGGTTGTGCAATCAGTTGAGTTGTGACCGGTCATGTGACTGTGATCGGACCGGAGGTCCACCCCAACTGATCCAAATCCGGGGTGAATTGGGGTTCCAGTGACCCGCGAAACGACCTGAATCACCGGGGGTTGTGCAACGAGCCGCCGGGCTTTCGACCCGTGGCAGCGTACCCGAACCTATGCGAATTCAGTCAACGAACGAGCGAGACCGACTCTGGGAGAATCTTCGCGAAGCGACCGCCGAGGGGCACACCTCGCAGGCGCTTGACGCGGCAGCGCGTCACTACGTTCGGTGTCGCGGCGACACTACGGCTGTGCCGACTGGCACCTATGCTGAGTTGCTCGCCGCGGCTCGCGATGCCAACGGCGGACTCGGACCAGAACAGATTGCAGATATCCTCGACACCGACGAGTTGCCTGTCGCCGCCTCAACGACGACTGAAATCTCCATTGGCGACAGCTGACCGGGTCAAGAAACGTTTCGTTACCCGGTTCTCCCCGTGTCAACCCTTGGGTTCGCGATGTCAGAAACTGGCCTGTAGACCCCGCGAACTCACCCAGAACTGTCGAAGCGTCTGCCAGCCGTATGAAATCTGAATCCGTGACAACCTGTATGCCCGTTCTCATCGACGCCGTCGGTGAGCCGGTCGCCAAAACTGCCGACGACGACACACCAACTCTCTACCGTGCCGGCTGTGCGGAGATCGACCGCGGCCCTGCGGCAGTGAGCGGTGACCGAGAAAGGAGCGTCTGTAAAGTGCCCGCCTGGGCGTGTCTTCTTGTTCCTCGCCCGTCGGTTCAAGCTGATTTGCTGGGTCCTCGGTAGTGCTGTCTTTGCGGGCCTCCTGAATCAGTTCCGCGAGAAACTCTCGAATCTCGTCTTCCCGTTCATCGCCCGTCGGCTCAACCCGGTCTGCTGGGTCCTCAGTAGTGCTGTCTTTGCGGGTCTCCCGAACCACTTCCGCGAGGAACTCTCGAATCTCCTCTTGCCGTTCATCGTCGGTCGATTGGGACGACTCCCCCATGCTACTGTATACCCATAAGTGGCATTTAATAGCGGTGGCGGGGAAGACCAACGAATCGGGGCGACCGCACGCGGGTGGTCGGAGGCCGGTCTTGAACAACGTTCCAACGGCGTCTTATCTAACAGAAAGGTGGCTGTGTTCGGAGCGTGCTAGGTAAGACGCGAACGAGAACAGGCCAACCGCGGCTGGCCGCCACAGCGTGCGTCGGGTGTCTTGTGGCGGTTACGACGGCGGGTCGCTCTCGACGGCCGCTGCGGCTGTCTCTGGTGACGGCAGTGGGGCACGAGCCACCGACCGGTGCCGTGACCTACCGGTGTCACCACCACCCACCCGGACAGACCACGTATCGGATAGACACTGTGTCGGGTCGTCCGGGTGTGCCTTGCCGACCCTCGGCAACTCCACCTGGCCAGCACCCGGCATCTCCGAGTCGCTGAACTGGGTGGCCACGCCGTTCGGCGTCTCCATCTGATCGAGGTGGCCGGCCTCGACGGGCGCGGCCAACTGCCGGCGGACGCTCCGCGGGTTCGGGTCACCCGCCGGCCGCTCGCGAACGTCGCCTGTGGTGAACGACCCACGGAGATCCGCGACGGCCTCCGCGACCCGTTTCTCGCCGGTGCTGTGTGTCTTCACCACGTCCCCCTCCGCGACGACCGGAGACCCTCACGGAGCGCCGCCGTATGCGCGACGACGACCGTCTCGTCGATCTCGGGGTCGCGTCCGAACCGGAGCGCCGCCTGCACGACAGAGTCGTGCCACATATACCGCAGGTACGTGTCGCCCACCTCCGAGCCGTACACTTGGTCGATACTTCGGCCGGTCGGCGTCGGGTCTTTGTGAACGAACGCCGCGGCCTGTTCGACGGCACCGTGGCCGTGGTGTTGACACCACAGCAACACACCCAGCCGCTGGTCGCCGAGCCGGTTCGACCCCTTGAGGTCGCCGTAGTGGTCGACAGTGTCGGCACCGACGCCCACGCCGACGCCAGGGCGTGGCGATACCCCTCAGAATCCAACCAGACGACACCGTTCGGGGACAACTTCCGCGACCAACTATCCTCGATCCCGACCCCGGAGCAGCGCGAACAACTCTGCAAGGCAGCGCCGAACATGGTCCTCGAAGCTCAGCCCGAAGGTCACTCAGACACTACTACAAGCTGAAGCGTGACCAGCGCGAACCGTTCGATCCGGAATAGCACGAGCGGACCTGATTCGTCTGAGCGACCGATCACTGACCGTGGCCGCCACGGTCACCCGCCTCTCGCGCGGCGTTCGGGACGCCACAGGCTGGACACGCCTCTGCGCGGCGTGGCATCACCTCGCCGCACTCGCGACAGTAGACGGTCTCGGATGCGTCGGCAGTCACCTCACCGCCACCGGCTGTTGGTCCGTCTCCACCAGCTGTCGAGCCGCCCTCACCGACGGCCGCGTCGTTCACTGTCTTGGCAGCGTGGGCCCGGACGAGATCCACCAGACGGTCGTGGCGCGCGTGCCCGCTCCCGCGGTTGCGGTTCCCGTGGTCTAACTGGACGATCAGCGACCCACGGACGGCGCGGGTGTCGATCCGGACGGCGAACGTCTGCTCTGCGCCCGGCAGCTCCGAGCCGGACCACGACAACAGCTCGGCGTCGGTGACGCTCGCGTACGGGACGGTGATCGTCTTGTCGTGTGAGCGGGCCGCCGACAGCCCGGGCCGCTGCGCTGTGTGTCCGTCTCGCGTGTGGTGTCGTCCCCAGCGTCGCGTCGACTGTCGCCGCGGCTGTCGGGCAACGCCGAGGCGTCGGACGACGCCGATGTATCGGGCGGTTCCGAGGTGCTCGACGACACTGAGGCACCTGACGGTCTCGAAGGATTGGTCACTCCGGAGGCAGTGGTGTCGTCTGTACTGTTTCCCGTCTCGGCTGCGGTGGTGTCGTTTTCGTCGTAATCGACCGGCGTCCTCCAATCGTCGGAGCCCGTGTCACTTGATCCCCAGTCGTCGTCCACGCTGGTCGAACCCCACGCGTCGTCCGTGTTGCCCGATTCTCACATGTCGTCCGTGCGAGATCTCGGTCGCAGGCTCGCGAGCGGAGACCGCGAGTTCGTCGGTCGCCCGGATTCGCATACTCTAGATAGGTGTGACGGGTCGAAAGCCCGGCAGCTGTTGCACACGTCCCGCTGAATCGGACGTTTGAGCGGGTCACTCGAACCCTCGATTCACCCTGATTCGGTGGGGCGCCGGCCCAATCACGGCCGGTTGACCACCGACAGATCCGTATGTCGACCGACAACCCCTGGGTGTCAACTGTCGCGCCAGCTTCCGTTGCTCGACAGACCGGTGGTTCAGGCTACCACTGAGCCACGTAACCCGGCACAATACAATACCAGTGTGGGTCTATCATCTGGATGGTAATGATCAATCGCAACCGAACGTGTACCGACTGGCCGGCAGTGCAGTTGATCGGTGCCAAGACGCCGTCGTCCTCGGGGTCGTTCACCAGATGAATCGAAGACAACTACTGTTGTTGTTCAGTGGCGTCACTGGTGCTGGTGTTGTCGGGACGAGTGCGTTCAGCAACGTCGCGGCAGACCGAGATATTAGTGTCAGTGTTGCCGACGATGCCAGTGCGTTCGTCGGGCTGACTCCATCCGGTGGACCTAACGGGAAGTTCGCCACCGCGACAAACACTGGTCAAGTTGAACTCGGATTCGGGGAGACGGACACGGGTGGACAAGGACTCGGGCTGCGCTCTGTTTACACGTTCGACGATGTCTTCCAGATTCGGAACCGAGGAACACAGACGATCTACGTCTGGGGGTCGTTCAACTTCGACGATTCGTCGTTCGGTCAACAGGACGTGTACTTCTACCCCGAAAGTAACGACGGCGAGAGGCTACGCAACGGCGAGGAGTCGGTTCTCGCGTTGGGTGTCGGTGAGAGGGAGTCGATCGGCGTGTACGTTGACACTGCTGGGGTCGAGACCGACCAGACACTCTCGGTCACGATCCACGCGAACACCGACAAACCGGAGTCGTCGGACGCGGTCGCCCGAGGAGAAATCGAGACACAGACAGTCTCCTCACCGGACGGCTCTGTCGGCGTGACACTCGATGTCTCTTCGGGCGTGCCGGAGTACAGTGTCAGTTACAAGGGAACGACGTATCTCGAACGGTCTCCGATCGGGTTCGAGTTTGACGGCCAACCAGCGTTCGGAACAGCAATCAGTGGGACCGGTCCGGCAGTCGTCGCCACCGCCAGCGAGCGCGGGACGGCGACCGAGACGTGGACACCAGAGTGGGGAAGCTTCGACTCCGTCTCGGAGGCGTACGGCTACCTCAGTCTGAGCGTTGAAGAGCCGACAGCCCCCGGGCGGTCGGCGGTGTTCGAACTCCGGGTGTTCGACGACGGGTTCGGATTCCGGACGATTCTCGAAGACGGATTCGGGGGGTTCACAATCGACTCTGAGAACACGGAGTTCAATTTCGCGGGTGACTACACAAGTTGGTGGATCGAAAACGAGTGGGTGAATCCACGGTTTGAACAGGAGTACACGGAGTCATCGCTTACTGAGATCCCGGCTGGGGGTGGGACGACCCGCCCAAACGACAACTCCGTTCGACGGGGGGTACACACACCACTGACGGTAAGAACAGATGACGAGACGTACCTCAGCGTCCACGAGTCGAACCTCGACGACTACGCCACGCTGTCATTGGCTCCGCAGTCCAACGACGGGAGTCGGAAACTCGCGGCCGAACTCGCACCACTGCCAGACGGGTCCTCTGTGAAGGCAACGACCCCGCACGTAACACCCTGGCGGACTGTGCAGTTTGGGGACACACCAGGAGCCCTCGTTGAGTCGCAACTTATTCCACTACTCGCCGACCCACTTGACGAGTCGGCGTTCCCCGGCGGCGACAGTGTCGACACGTCGTGGCTGGAGAGCGGCCGGAAGTACATCGGGATCTGGTGGACGATGATCGCCGGCAGCGCCAACTGGGAGTACCAGCCCGACAGCGAACTGTCGAACCCGGCGGAGTACATCCACGGTGCTCGCACCGAGCGGATGAAGCGGTACATGGCTTTCGCCAGTGAACACGGGTTCGACAGTGTTCTCGCAGAAGGGTGGAACCAGGGGTGGAGCGACTACGGCGCCAACGCCGACGGGACGGCCCTCGAAATGGGGGTCAACGACTCGTATCCGGACTTCGACGTGAACGCAGTCACCGAGTTCGGAGCGAATCGCTCGAACCCAGTCGAGATGACAATGCACAACGAAACGTCCGGGAACCTCGGCAACTACGAAGACGAGATCAACAACCGGGACCTCTTCGCAGAGTACAGGAACGCCGGAATCCGGTCGATCAAGAACGGCTACGTCAACGACCCTGGGTTGTACGGGAACGCGGACGATCTGGACGAACTGACGCACACACACCACTCGCAGCGTGCGGTGAACCACCACCGAGAGGTCATGCAGGCCGCTGCCGCGAACAAACAGATGTTGGAGATTCACGAGGGGATCAGACCGACCGGTGAAATTCGGACGTACCCGAACGTCGCCGCGCGAGAGGTGGTGAAGGCACAGGAGTACGACGGTTTCGGTGAGTTGGGGTCGAGTGTCGGACGGGACCACCACGTCACCCTCCCGTTCACCCGGATGCTCGCCGGGCCGACGAGCTTCCAGCCGGGGATCTTCGACATCACATTCAATGAGGACGACGAAACGGGGCAGATCCAGACGACACGAGCCAAGCAGTTGGCGATGTACCCGACCTACCTCGCCGGGCTCCAGATGGCCGCCGACCGGATCGAAGCGTACATCGACAGTACGCTCGAAGTCGGCGAGTTCGTCCAGGCGCAGTCCGGCGATCTCGACGGGATGATCACCGCCGATCAGTGGCGTAACGCCTACGGCGCACACTACGTCCCGTTTGACCCTAACCGCGAACCAAACGGAGCGACAGTGACGTTCACGGTAAAGAACGTCCCGAGCAACGGGGAGTACGATCTTCACCTCCGATACGCGAGTGATGAGGAGGAGAATCGGAATGCTGTCACCGACAACGGGAATCCAGAACTCTCGGTCGTCGTCGACGGCTCCAGGCAACAACTCACGCCGTCGTTCACCGAGTACTGGGACGACTGGCAGACTTACACCGAGTCGATCGATCTCGAGGCTGGCACCAACACGGTCGCACTCGAACTCGGGGCGGAAGATGTCGGCGGGTTGAATCTCGACACCGTCGGTGTTACCGAGACGGGGGAGCCGGCTCCGTTCCCCGCGACGTACACCGACTTCGGGAACAAACACATTGAGAGGGAGAACTACGAGACGGTTCCGGAGTTTGCGTTCATCGAGAATGTCCCGACGAGTTGGGACGAAACGACCGTCGTAGACGCTGCCATCGGAGAGTACGTCGTCGTTGCCAGACGGAGCGGCGACGAGTGGTATCTCGGTGCGATGACAGACGGAGAAGCTCGTGATCTGACAGTGCCGTTGGAGGAGGAGTTCTCGACGACTCCGGAGAACGGGTGGTCGGTGACGGAGTACGCCGACGCTAACGGAACCAGCGTGGATGACGATCCGACAGCGGTCAACGTCAGCAGCTACCAACTCTCCGCAAACGATTCCCTGGCTGTCTCGATGGGTGCCGGTGGTGGCACCGCAGCGCGGATTCGGCCTGCTGCTGGCTCGCCTGACCCCCCCGACCGCGTTGCCGACCTCCTCGACCCAAGAGGAGACGACTACGGTCCCGGTCAGTACGAGTACCCGACGGTTGACGCGTTCTACCCGGGAGCATTCGACCTGCGCCGGTTTGTGATCGAGGGTCTCGGGGGGAGCTACAAGTTTACGTTCGAAGTCAGACAGCTACAGAAAGTGTTCGGTGCCGACGACTTCGCACCACAGTTTTTCACTGTGTGGGTCCGCGACCCGTCGCGCCCGGACAACAAGGGGACAGCCACGGAAATCGGGGATCTTGGGGTGAACGTGGAGTTCGCCGATGAGTGGCATTACCGAATCACTGCCAACGGGTTCGCCGACCCCGAGGTTGTCGACGCTGACGACAAAACCAAAGGTAACCCCGAGCTGAACGCTGATCTTGAGGCCAACACGGTCACACTCGTCGTCGACAAGGGTAGTCTGGGGGGCCTTGACCTGAATAAGGCAGAAGTCCTCCCAGTGGTTGGCAGCGAGGAGGGTGGGCCGTATCGGGATGTCAATGAAGTCGCGAGTGGTTACAAATTCGGCGGGGCAAAACCGAACGCGGAGGGGAATGCGCCGCGTGTCGTCGACCTGATCACGCCCGACGGGGAAGATCAGGAAAACGTACTCGCGTACGACAGCGAATCGAAGGCGTCGTTACCGTTTGTCAATCTGCAATAATCGTAGGCTGCCCCTCTCAGTCCCCGTAATCTGTCTCACACGGGCTCTAAACCAAGACGGCCCAGACAACCGTGTAGTGTGACCGTTCATCGACGAGCGGTCGCCAGTCGGCAGTCGTCGCGGGCGTGCCATCGCGTGTGTTCCCACGGGATCGCTAAACACCCTGGAGATACGCGTTGAGAAACATCCCGGCGACCGTTGCACACCCCCTGCCGTTCAGGGTGGGTTCCCCGGTCACTGGGACCGTCTTGACGGCGACGTTGCCGAACTCCCACCGTTGACCGTCAGTGAGACGCTGAACTACGAGATCGAGAAGGTCCTGCTGGGAGTGAGAGTGGCGACTCGCTGGTGGTCGACGTAGACGGGTGCGAACAGACGGGGACGTGGAGCCGGCAGGCGTAGACACGGCGGTGCCGGCCGACGACATCGTCTCCGGCCGCCTCACCCGAGTACGGGCACCGACAGTCAGGTCACCGGGTGTGGAGTTGGAGACACACCTCGGCGAGACGGCGGTGTTGACCGCGGCAGGCTACGCGCTCTCGGACACCGTGTCGCTACCGGTGGCGACGTACCGGTCGGTGTTCCAACGAGAGTCGTTGTCGTTGTATCTCGAGTTCGGGGCGGCCGCAGAGCTGGTCAACCGCCCGGGGGCTTCGTGAGTCGTGAGTTTCGACCAACCGACACGGGTTCGGCTGGCCGTCCGCGACACCGCAGACCACCCGCATGGGCGCGTCACAGCCGCGTCGACGCCAACTGGTGTCGCCCGGCCACTCACGACGCTGTCGGCGGGTCTCCGGACGACGAGCCCGGGTCGTTTGTTTCCGAGTCTCCAGACCCAACCACCACGGATCGAGATCGGCTCGGAGACAGAGAGTCCCGACGCTGCCGAGCGTGTCCCCGACACTGGGATTGAGGTGGTCACACCCCGCGGATCGACTCACTGTTAGCCGTTGCACCACTCGTCCACTACCTGTGTGTGGACCTCCGGGTCGCCGACCCCTCCTGTGAGCGCCTGCCGTCGGGTTCGGGTACCAACTGGGTGGTGACAGCCCCCGACAGGCAGGCAGGGCAGCCGAGGGCAGTTCCCGTCTCGACAGTGTGTCGGCGGCGGTCGGTGAGGTGTTGGAGAACACCGTGACCCACGCTGGCGACACACCGACGGTGAGTCACCGTGGAGTCGTTCGACTCAGTGCGCGAGGACACGCTTGAGGCTGTCGAAGCGGTCACCGAGGGCGAGGAGCAGCCCGCGCTTGTCTCGTTCGGCACCGTCGGGGAGCTGCGGAAGATCCTCATCGACCATCGCCTCGAACTCCTCTAAGCGCTCATGGCGACCGAGGGCGCGGCAGAGAGCATCTCGGCGTTCGCGGAGGCCCTCAACCGCGACTACCGCACCGTCCACGACGATGTCTCGCTGCTCGCGGACTACGGCCGTCTGTTCATCGTTGAGGACGGCCAGGCGAAGCGTCCGTTTCTCCCCTACGAGCGCATCCACCCAGATGTCGAACTCGTCGGCGGACGGGCTGGGGAAGAGCCCGCGCCGGCGTGATCACACCGACGACATCGTCGCCACTCGGTGAGCGGTTCGATGCCGACGACGCCCGGGTCAAGTTGCTCGAACACCAGGTCGACGCCGCCCACACACCGATGTCGCCACAGTTCATCCAAGCAATTGGAGAGTCGCTGTCGGTGAGGCAGAGAGGATTTACTCACGGCACCGACAGTACGGAGCATGACCGACCGGGCGACATCGACAGACAGCAGTGTTGAGCGAGTGGCCAGTCTGACACGACCAGCCGGTGCCCCGACGGCGGAGACGTACCATGGACTCTCAGTACTGGACGACCCGGACCACCCGCTCGTTCCTGATCTGGATCACACGTACATCGAACGCGAACTGAACGACCGAACGGATGTCGAGTTGGCCGCCCAGTTCCTCGCCGACGAGGTGTACGCGCTCCTCCTGCGTGGAGAGACGGGTGTCGGCAAGAACCGACTGATCAGGCAGTTGTGTGCTCACACGAACCGACCGCTCGTACGGGTCAACTTCGGCTCCGGGACGACCTATGAGGAGTTGGTCGGCGAGTACGCCCCCGACGAAACGGCCGAAGAGACGCGTGTGACCCGTGTCGAAGAGTTGACCCAGCAGCACGATCTTGAGGCCGGCGAAGCGGCCAGTTTGGTCGGGGCCGAACATGCGTTCAGCTTCAGGCCAGGAATTCTCTACCGCGCCGTGAGACACGGCTGGACGTTCGTTGCCGACGAACTCAACGCCGCCGGCCCGGCCGCGACGATGCCACTCCACGGGTTAACTGAGCGTGACGGACAGTTAGTAGTGAAACCGACCGCAGAGGTGCTTGATCCACACCCACAGTTCCGGTTCGTCGCGACAACCAACCCGCCGCGGTACGCCGGGACGAGTCGGCTCAACGACGCGTTTCGTTCCCGGTTTTGGGAGCTTCACCTCGACTACCTCTCGCCGTCGGCCGAGCGTCGACTGCTGTACGAGACAACCGACCTACAGCGCGGGGTTGACCGCGACGAACGAGTCGCCGAGCGACTGACAGAATTGGCCGCGAGTCTCCGAGCCAGCCACCGAAACCGAGACATCGCGACCCCAACCTCTCACCGAGCGGTGATCAAAGTCGGACGGCTGGTGACGGAGTTCGATCTTACACCCGCCGCGGCAGCAAAGCAGGTGTTCGAGGCGCGGGCGACTGTCGAGGATCGCACCGCCGTCGCGAAGGCGATCGACTCGGTCCGGTGGGACTGATGGAGCTGACTGCGTCGACACCACCACAGGCGATTCGCGAACGGTTCGGAGTCGGTGAGGACGAACGCCTTCGCGAGTCGGAGAAACGACGACGTTACCTCCAGACGTACGCCCGGCTCCTCACGACCGCCCGCCCGACGATTCAGTTCTCAGACGAGCTTCGGACGGCTGTGACCGACTATGAGGATAAGCCCGAGATCACCGTTACGACGCGAGCGTTCAACCAACCGGCGACTGAACTCCGGCGACCGGTGTTCGATCTCGCGGTCCAAGAGGCGTTAGTGATCCACGAGATCGGCCATCTCCGGTACACCGACATCAACGGCTTTCAGGACTCGCTGGAGACGGTCGAGGCTGACCGTCGGCGAGCATTCGCCCGTGTCTGGAACACACTCGAAGACGGTGCCGTCGAACGACAACTCCGACATCGGTACGCTGTTGCGACCGAACTAGACGTTCTGAACGCCAACCTACTCCACACGGACCCACAGGAGACGCGTCGACTGGGCCTGTTCGACGCAGTGTTGTGTGCGATCGGGGACGCCGCAATATACGACAGTGGACGACTCCGGCGACTCCGTGACAACGACGACCGAACGCTCCGGATGTGCTCACTCCGAGACAAGAACACATTCGAACGGCTGCTCCCGACCCTACGAGAGACGATTAAGACGGTACTGACGGAGCCGGACCCCACAGTCCGGAACGACCGAATCTGGTCGTTCTGGACGACACTCCGGACAGCTGTCGACGAGGCAGAAGCATCACCCGAGGGGAGTGAACTGGCGCGACTACTCGACGCGGACGGGGTCGTCCGGACCGACGATGGGCCACAGCAGACTCGCCTGCGAGGGGTCGACGACAGTCGAGCGGGTTTCGGCAAACCAGATGACACGGCCGGGAGATTCGGCCGAGAAACGAAGTCGGCGTCGGACCTCAACCGCACGTCCGTCGTCAGATCGGTCACACGGCAGGTTCGGACCGTCGTCGGGGACGGGGTCGGTCGTGTCGACACGGACGATCCTGGCCGTCGCACGGACACTGTCGATGCAGAACAAGCAGACACGACCGACGGGGATCACACGGACATAACCGTCGATGGTCCAGCAGATACGGGGTCGTCCGACGATAGACAATCGTCCGTCGGTGGAGAGAACCTGGGGATGTCTGGCGACGAGACACGAGCGTCGTACCCAGGTGTCGGGCACCCCGGACGGTCGACTCCGGAAGACGAGACGGGACCGAGTACAGACACCGGTAGGAAAGAAAGTACGCACGGGAGAGAGGAAATGCACAGCGGAGAGAACACACACAGTGGAGAAACAGAGACCGACGCGACTGAACAGTGGACCACAGCGGTCGAGGAGGCGTACGCCGAGGAACTAGCCGCGGAGGCGACAGAGTTAGACGGGGCCACGGCGCAGTTGGCGGCGCTCGACGAGTACGTCCGTGCGCTCGACACGGCTGATCTCGACATCCCGATCCGTGTCGCCACGGACAGCGTGGACGATCGACGACAGGTTCAGCCAGCGGCGACACGGCTTGCGAGACGACTCGAACGACAGCTCCAACAACGGCGACGCGACACAGAACACACACGTCGACGTCGCGGAGACTTCGACAGATCGCGGCTCGTTGCCGCCGTGCGCGGACAGTCGGACGTGTTCACTCGGATCGAGCCGGGCGAGGACAAGCAGTACACATGTGTGATCGTGGTGGACCGTTCGGCGTCGATGGACGGTGATGCAGTGACGGCGGCCGAGACAGGGACGCTCACACTCGCGACCGCACTGGAATCGGTTGGCGTGTCTGTGGCGATTCTCGACATCTACGAGTCGACAGTGCGTCTAGTGAAGACCGTCGCGGAGACGACCGAGACCGCACACGCGAGGGTCGCGACCGGACAGACCGGCGGCGGGACGCCGTTGGCGACTGCATTGTCGGTCGTGCGGGCACGGTTTGACGGGGCGGCGAACCCGTTCGCGATCGTCGTGACCGACGGCCGCCCGGACGACACTGCCGCGTACACGACGACGCTTGACGCTGTCACGTTCCCCGTGTTGGGGGTGTACCTCACAGCCGATGCTGGGCCGGCACGTCCAGTCAAGACCGACCGACCGTACTTCCACCAACTGGCCGTGGTTGAGGAGTGGTCGTCGCTCAACCGCCGACTCCGCCGGCTGACAGAGCGGGTGTTGTTCTGAACGGGTGACGAAACGACCATACGCACTCCCCACCGATTGCCGGTGTGCGAGCCGACCGCGAGTTAACACACTGTCCTCGGTGTGGAGCCGTCGAGCCAGCCGTGGGGTTCGATCGGTCAGAGACCGACCTAACGGGGAACACGGCGTATCGGTGTCACGACTGTGACAGTCGGTTCGACTGGCGGTGTTCGCCGAACACGGCAGAGTGTGACCACGGACCATTCAGGTGGGCTGGTGATCGATTTGTCATCTACTTTGGGCGGGGAGCCGCTGGTGTGCGGCCTAACGACCCATCGAGTAACGGCCGCGTCGCGTACCGCGCAGATCTCGAGCTTGCCTCGTATGATGCACTCCGAGCGTTTTTGACGGCGACCAGCGACGCACTCGTCGGGAGCGGTGAGGCCAAGACAGTCCAATCGAAGTTGGAGTCCGCCGGCGGTGTCCGGTGGCCGTGTGTGGTCGTGTTCCAGTTCGAGCACAACGAGTGGGTGTCGTACCGGGAAACACACCCACAGGAGGCAACTGTGCTCGAACCACACCTCGTTCCGGTCGGGTGAAGACCGGCACAGAGTCCGTCTGGGGTTCAAAGACGTGGTGTCGGAAACGAGTCAACACCCACCTCCCGGATTCCGTCCACCGGGATACACGATGGCGCTCGTCTGTGGACTGGCTGCACTGGAACGACGGGGACGCTGTAGGAACTGGGCGAGTCTCCGCCGTCGTACGACGGCGCACCCACGGTTGAGGCCCCCTACGTGTGGGTGTGTGACTCCTTCTATCAGGTGTCGCCCGGTGGCCACGAACTCGACACAGATCAGGGGGTGATACGGGCCGTCTTCGAGCGCCCGACAGTGCGTGATTTCGAGGGCCGCGAACAGGCGGTCGCGCCCGCCAAGACACACATCCGTGATCAGTTCCCCCGACTCGGGATCGGTGTCGACCCCGAGTTCTACGTCGACACGCCAGCCGAGGTGAGTCACGTTCCAGCCGCGTCTCGACACGACGAGTCTTGACTCGATCGCTGAACGAGTGGTCTAGACGACCACCCGCTTTTGAGGGCTGGGAGCGACGGCTACCGGAACCGAATCGTCTGTCGGTCCGGGAGATCCAGCCCGTCGGTCTCGTGTCCGGCGGCGTAGGCGTTCACGACGGCAGCAGCCGGCGACTCGCGGATCGTGGTGTCGTCGTACCCTGCCTCGGTGAACGCGTTCAGCAGTCGATTTTCCCCTCGCAGGCTGTGTTTCTGGTGGTAGTCCTCGGCGAGGTGGAACTGTGAGAGCCGTTCGATGCGTGTCTCGACTCCGTCGGCTGTGAACCCGTTGGCCTCAAGCCACGTGGTGAGCGCGTCACGCTGGCTCGTCGTCGCGGCGAAGACGATGTTCTGGTACTGGGTCGTCCGCGTCTGACTGTGCGGGTCGTGGAGCTGGAACGCGTGGTCGAGCAACTCCGTGTAGGAGACGACTGAAGCGTCGAAATCTACCTGCAACGCCTCCGTCTGATCGCCCAGCGCGTGGTACGACGGATCGCGTTTCGTTCCGCCGGCGTAGCCGACTCTGGTTCTAACGACGCCGTCGACGGCCCCGAACTCCGCGTCCGGTCCCCAGAAACAACCGAGAGCGAACGTCGCCGTCTCTGTCGCCGCCCGTGTCTGCTCGTCGTACTCGCGTACATCTGTCGGTGTGAGTGTCATATTGGATCTACCGTGCGACGACTGCTGTTCAGTGGTACACCCGGCAACCGGATAGATGTTCGGTCGCCGGTCGTTTGTGGTGATTGGTCAGCTATTTTCTACTGTGTGATTTAACGTACAATCGTCTCTCGGTAGAATTGTACCTTCGTCCACAGTGTCCCCAGCGGTCGTCGGGACATTGTCGTGGTGTGTGGTGTGCGCGGCACCGATGGTTAACTGTCGCAGATAGTGGCATGTGCGGTCGGATGTGAACCGCTCTGACGGGGACTGAGTACACTCGGGGGTGATCGTTGGGGATAGAGTGTGGAGTCTGTGCCCGACAGCCGTGACTACTCGTCGGCTGTCTCGGGCCGCCACTCGGCCTCCACCTCGGGTCTGTGGACCGATCCACCTGTCTGCCCGGGCTGCGGTCGATCTGTCTCGCCTCGCCACTGGCCCACGCTCAGACCCGGTGGGTGAGTTCTGGCGTCGCCTCGCGACCCGTACTCAGCCCGTCAATCACCGCGAGTCCGGCGTTCGAAATTATCTATGTACGGTTAAATACTCGATTGTATAAGTACGTTTCTTGATTCAAGTTGACAGAGTTCCGGTCCGGTGACGAGGTCTGTAAGCATACCTTTGATACCGGTGTCAGTCCGGTGGGTCTATCTTGAACATCATCACTGTCGCCTCCACCCCACGACAGTCTCTGTCCGTGGTGGAGACGAACTCTCCCTGGAGTACACCCCAGATCACGGTGGTGTGCGACGGGAACTGACCGAGACTCCGCTATTTCGTGTACTTCTCGTAGTATTACTTTTGTAACAATCTGGGTAGTCCTCACACCACGGGATACTGGACGGCTGCTTCCGTGACCGTCGTCGTGGAACGTCCCTAGCTCGGTTCGACGGGTTGCATCTGAATCACACCGTCGCCCCCTCGGTAGAGGTGTCTGTCCGCACAACACCGTGAGCCGCCTGTTGTCGTTCGATGCGTTCAACGAGAGCGGCGTTGAACACGAGCCGGGTCGTCCCACCTCTGTCTGTTTTGACCGTTACCGCCGAGTCACCCAGTTCGTCAAGGAACTCCCGGACGCGTTTCACCGTCTGATGGTGGACACGCCCGTCGTCTGACTGTGCGGTGAGCACCGTCCGTAGCTGCGTCGCGGTGAGCGAGTAGTTGTTGAACTTGTGATTGTACGTCGCGTACTGCTCAATGTCTGCTGCGATCGCTCGCGCCCGTTGTTGGTTCGCTGTGAGTGACTCCGAGGCGGTGCGGTCCGCCATCTGCAGAACTTCCTCAAGTGGCGTCTCCGGTGCAGGGGTGTCATCCCGACACGACTCAGAGTCGTCCGCCGTGTCAGGGCTCCCGCTGGACTCGTCTGTGTCAGTATCCTCGGACTCCAGTGTCTTCACGCGGTTGTCCAGATCATCAACGATGTCCTTCCGGGCGCATGTACGGACTGCCCCGGTGACGTTCCACCGACTGTCGTTTGCGTCGTCGACGATCTTGATCCCCGTCGGCTTCGGTGCTTCGTCCCATTCAATCCGGGGCTGTGTGTCTAGCCTGTCGGTACGCCTCTCCAGTGTGTCGACACGCTCTTGCAGTGTGTCGATACGTTCTTCGAGTCGTTTGTTCTGGGCCTCCAGTTCCGTGACGTGGTTCTGCGTGGCGGTGAGTTCGCTTGTCAGCGTCTCAACACACGCGAGCAATGCAGCTTCGACCTCGGTCGTCGGCTCGATATTGTTGGTCTCGATCATGATGTGGTGGGTGTGTCGAACACCCGAGGCCCCGCTGCGGGCTCGAACCGCAGATGCGCCGTCCGGGGTTTCTACTGACTCGCCAGCCACCCGCTGAACACAGACTGTGCTGGCGAGTGCCGTTGCTCAAAGAGCCAGAGGACGCTCTCGTCACGTCGCCCTCTGCAGCAACCTATCCCGACGACGCCGGCCTCCACTCAACGTTCTTCACGCGCTTGTGAGCCTGCCCACGCTCGTCGATCCCGACAGTCTCGCGGATCTCTCGCAGGTGTGCCGACGCGACAGTCGCGATGTCAGCAATACGCTGGCGGTCCAACGGTCGACGTTGGAACTGAGCATTCGTGAGTGCGTGTTCGAGTTGCGTGACTTCGTTGATGAGTCCCTGAATCTCCCGGGCGATTCCTGCGTCGCTCTGCCGAGTCAGGTACCACGGTGGTGTCTGGGTTGTCGCCCCCGGTGCGCGGTGCGTCGCCGTCCAGACAGCACGCCACCGCCGCTGGAGTGACGGCTCTGTGACTCGTACCGTCGGCCGGTCGGCGTGGATCATCTGGCGAACGTCCCGGAGGCTCGTCCAACTGACAGCCACGAGACCCCCGCTGTTGAACCGGACACGGAGTGGTCTCTTGCTGATGGGGCTCGGGAGGAACTCAACACGGTGACCGTCTGCGACGGCACACAGGCCGTAACCGCGCTGGAGTAGCTCAGCGGCCCAGGCGAAACTGCCCTCAACAGCGGCCGAAAACTGAGACGGGACTCTGCAATAGCTCTGGCCGCCATCCGCCACGGCAACAATCGGGTGATTCGTCACCACTCCCCCCGTTATTTTAGAGCCTCTGTCGCCGATCACGAGGCCGAGGACTGAGCGTTGCATCAGTCCGACACCTCTGTCGTATCGTCGGGTTGTAACACGATAGTGAGTGCGCGCTTGAGTGTGTCGACGCCGACCGCTGTCACACACGCGTCACACACAGGAGGCTCTTCGTCAATATCCGGGATTTTGAGCACGACGGCATCCACACCGAGTTCCTCACGACACCATCGGCACTTGTTGTTGAATTGGTCGGGAGGGATTGTGGAGACGGTCGGGTCCCAGTCTCTTACATCGAGATATTCGTAGACGTAGTTGACGACACTGCGGTATGCTGGGTCCGGTCGCTCTCCACATTGACGACACTCAACTGAGTCGTCTTCCGATAAGTGCCAATGGCAGGTCTTGCAGTGCCGACACGGGGGAATGAGTCCGGTCTTGCGTGATGCGAGTTCTGCCGCGAGATGGCGGTACCACCGAAGCTGGTAGTTGTTCTCAATGTCGCAGTTGTCCCAATCGATGGACCCCTCAAGATTGAAGATCTCAGCTCGGATCTCCTTGATGGACATCGTCTTTCGCATCGGCACCTCGTCCGCATCGTAGGTAGGCGGTGAGTCGACCATCGGGCTAGTGCCCTCCAGTGTTGCGGTCGGTCGAGGCTGTGATGGTCTGCGTGTCGACTGGTAGTGTGACGCTGTGGGGAGTCGTACAGTGGTCGGATGAGAGTCTGGTAGTCGGTGCGTTCTGTCGCGAGGGGTCACGATTAAACCCCCAGTGGTCTGACTTAGTCATGGGTCGTTCTCTGAACCCCGTAAGGGGTGTCTAACGGATGACCCACCCCCGTCCTGCGCTCACAGGGCGGGCTTCTCCCGCAAAGGGCTGGGTCTGCTCTCCATTAGCCGTCGACGTACAAGTATTTTACCACCCAATGGGTACAGTGTGGTGCAATTCAGGGGCTAGTGATACCCAGTAACCTCTCATCATGACGCACTTCGGTACCCATATCAGCCCCGCAGTGCATACTGAAATCATGCGCCAACCGGCGGACTGGATGCGACCTCCCGATGATCGAATCTTGGAGGCCGTCCGTGAGTACGGCAACCTCACGCCAAAAGCAGCCTCAAAAGAGGGGCTCGTAGACCGGGTCGACATCTCGCGTAAGTACGCCGGTGTTCGGATGCGAGAACTCACTGAGTACGGCTTGCTCTCCCGTGTTGACGAAGGGCTTTACAGTCTCACAGATCACGGCCACGCGTACTTAGACGAGAAACTAGACGCGAGTGGACTTGACGCGTCTGGGGACGAGCCCGATATTGAGACGAAGTCGTAACGTCACTCGAACAGTCGTCCGAGGAACCCTGTTGACTCCGCGTCGTCAGATTCTGTGTCGTCCGACTCCCCGTCAGTGTCGTCTCCGTCCGAATCCACCGTCAGTTCCCCCTCGTCTGGATCGGCGAGTAGCTCCTCAACCGAGTAACCGATCCACTCGGCAAACGCCTCCGGCGCACCGATGTACACTGACCGCCCGGACTTGTCGGCCATAAACCGCTTGTCGAGACGCTTCTCGTACTCGTACACCTCCCAGTCCTCACGGTCGAACTCCGCACGCAGTGCGTCCGGCTCTCGTTGGAAGCTGATCCGCCCGCCGTCGATGTCGCGTTGCCACTTGAGCCGCCCTGTGTCGAACTGCTTCTCGGCGGGTTCGTGCGCGGGGACGTAGTCCGGGATCGGTCGTCCGGCCGTCTCGTAGAACTCTCGAATGATGTGCCGCACGTCTTCGACAGTCCCCGTTCCCTCGGTCCACGGCCGTCTGTCGAGCAGTCGGCGCGCGACGTAGCTGAAGATTGGGTTGCGGCGTTCGAGTACGTCTTGCAGTGCTTCCTGTGCCTCGTGGAATCCCGGGTCTTCCGGGTTTGACGGGAACGACACGTCCATCGAGAGAATCTTCATCCGGTTGCGGAACTCCGACTTGGGGAGACTGTCGTTTGTCGTGAAGATCAGACACGGCTGGTCGACGCTCGCCGGTGTCCACTCCCCCCAGTAGTTCCTGATCGGACTCCAGTTCTGGATCTTCTGTTTCTCGGCGTCGATGATCGCGTACGGGAAACAGGTGTCCCACTCTCGAATCCCGCGGATCTCACGGACCCCCACGTCGTCGGCGTCGACACCGGCAGTAACGGTGTCATCCGACAGCAGTCGGAGGATGTACTCCACGAGCTTGTCTTTGCCCGCGTCGCTGTTCCCCTCGATGTACAGGTGTTGGAGGACGTTGTCGAGTGTCGTCGACGGCGTCGACATTGCGGCCGCGTACTGGTTGGCGAACGGTGCCCAGAACCCGTAGAGGAACGCCTCGTACATCTGCGCCATCACCGCAGTCGGGTGCTGGGTGTGGCCGTGGTCCTTGACCGTCTCGACGTACGCCTCCAGCGTCGCCAGACAGTGGTCCAGCGCTTCCGGCGCTGGGTTGTCGGTGGCGACGAGCACTACCTCGTCGTCGTCGCCGAGGACGACCTGGTCGGCGTCAGTGTCGACGGACATCGCCGGGATCGATGTCGTCTCCCGCACAGCCGTGTTGTACGCCTCAATCGGGGCACGGATGCTGTGATCCTCGACTGTCGCGCCGTGATCGCGGAGCCGACGCCCGAGTTCGTCTGCGGCGTCGTCGTCCACTCGGCTCGTTCCGATCCGGACCGTCTCGTCTGGGACTCTGGCGCGTGGCCTGTCGAGTGTGTCTGTCAGCTCTGTCTCCTGTCGGGATTCGACGAGCCCGACATCTGGGTCGCCGCCGTCTGATCGCTGTTCGGTGTTATCGTCCGCGTCGTCACCCGTGCTGCCTCCATCAGCGTCGGTCGTCGTGTCGCCGCCGCCTGTGCCGTTCGTCGCTTCGGCGGGAGCCACCACTGTCCGGTCGGCGCGATCCGGGTCGTCGACGAACGCGACTGTCTGGTCGGCCGCCTCTGGGTCGTCGACGACGTGGTTGACCGTGTGGGCGACCTCGGCGACATCTTCGGTGGCGTCCTGGTTGAGTGCGCCGAGATCACTCACGTCGAGATCACCACTTCCGACCCAGTACTCGATCCGTTCTTCGCGTTCTGTCTCTGTCTCGGCGTCTTCGAGTGCCGACACAAGGCCATCCAGTAGTGTTCGGTGGCCGTAGTTATCGTGGAACGCCGTCAGAAACGACCGGAACGTGTTGTCGAGTTCTGTCCCGGCCTCAGTCTCGAACACGGAGATCTGGTTGGTGTGGTTGTCCCAGGAGTTGTTCGAGAGGTTCGCGGAGCCGTGGACGAGCTTCACCCGGTCGTCTGGTGTGACAATCCGGTAGAGCTTGGCGTGGACGATCTTCTGGTTCTTCAGCCTGATCGTCAGTCTGTCGTCCTCGTGGAGCGCGACGAGTTCTTTCGCGGTTGCGACTTCGTCGACTTTGTCTTCGAAGTCGTCTGCGTTCCCGACGAGCACGTCGAGTGAGCCTACGTCGTACTCGCGGAGCATCTGCACCATCAGCGACGGCGACTGACCGTACGTCACCGCCTCGACGTGTGCGGCACCCTCGAACAGGTCCAGAAAGTCGTCTCGGTGTTTCACCATCGCGAGTCGGTAGGAGGCGCGCCCCTCGCCGTAGAACTCCGGCATGTCCGCGAAGCTGTCGAAGGCAACGTTCGCGGTGAACTCTTCCATGCTCCCGTCACGGGGAGGCCGTGTATTAATTACTCGGGCTGTATATCGATTCGTCTCACTGCGCTGTCTTGGGTTCTGCTAGAATGGTGACGACGGGAAGTTGACCTCGTGGCGACGGGATTCAATCCCTCGTGGGGTCCTGCTGAAACCGCAGTGACCACTCCCGAAGACGACTATCGGGCGTCGCTTCAACCCCTCGTGGGGTCCTGCTGGAACGAGACGTTCGCCCCGCTTCGGGAGGCAGCGGAGCCGCTGGTCGATAACAGCGATGTCGTCCCATACGAGATACTCCACGAGATGGGAACCCTGCTACACTCGTGGGGACGGAAGTACGTCCACCGATCAGTGTTCATCGACGAGTTGACCGATGACCTCCACGAATTCATTCTCGAGCGGACAAAAGCCGCCCCCGGACGGATGGACGGAATCGGGACCTGGCCGATGGGCGAAGCCGTTGGAAGCGGCAACTCCTCGGCGTTCGCGTGGAGTGACAAGGCCCACCTGATCGTCATTGAGGCCGCTTGGGAGTCACACGATAACCGCGCCCACATCGAGTGGGCACCGAGACCGAACGCCGACTACGCGACCGTGGCGGCGAGGGGGCGTATCCGGGGTACGTCGGTGTTGAGGAGGGCGATTGGGAAGACTGGAGTGAGAAGGCCTACGGTGATAATCTTGATCGCCTACAAGAGATCAAACACGAGTTCGATCCCGAAAACGTATTTGACCACTCAACGCCCATCCACTCCGAGAACGACTGACTCGTGAATCGGTACGCCAGCTAAACAGCCTTCACATTATATTTCCCTCTTGATCTGAGTCTACCGTGCAAGCCATCGGGGCCACGCGGGGGGACAGCGATATGCTGTCAAACGTACTGGATCAGTCACGGACACAGACCCCTGCACGCGAATTCGGACGCGCCTCGCCCCTCAAGGCGCAGAGAAACACTCCCGAAACGACCGGTAGTGAGCGAAGTCCAGGTCGGAGCGAACGAAAGAAGCCGAACTGACGTCACCCCGATCCGCTCGCGGGAAGCAGAAGGATTAATATTCTATACATGGAACATGGATTGTGATGTCGACGAATGACCGGCTCACCGACGCTACGGATCCCGAGGAGACGCTCGGTGACCTCCTCACGTACGCCGAGCTGCTGAACACGCCACAGTTGGCACGGCTCTACGTCTACGTCCTCCGGAACGGCCCCATCGCCATCGAGAGTGTCAAGAACGACCTCGATGTCCCCCACTCGACGGCGTACAAGTACGTCGGCGAACTTGAGGAGATGGGCATTCTGACTCGCCATGATGAGGAGACACCCACACGGATCACTGTCGATCCGATCCACCTTACCATCGAGACCGACCACGGCGAGGTGGTGGCGACCCCAGTTCTCGTTGATGCGATCGGGCGCCAGCTCGACACCGAGGACATCCGGGTGTTCGTCGACCGCCAAGGCATCCCGAAGCTCGCGGCTGCGCTACACTACACGCTGCGCGTCATGAACGGCGAACTAACCCAGCGGACCGCCGCAAACAAGCTCGATGTCCACCCGGTCGAGGGCACGACCGTCATCACGGCCCTCCAAGACGTCGTCGAGGAGGCGACTGCGTACGACCCGTATCTGGAACCAGCGGAGTAATGACGGGGACGGAGCTGCCAAGCGACGGCATCGCGATCGTTGACACCAGTGTGCTTTTCTCGATGGGCGGGCCTTCGAACGACAAGTACCAGGCCTTTGAGGCGTACGTAACTCGACGGAACGTCGCCGTCCGGATTCCCGGCCACGTCGCCGAGGAACTCGGTGAGAGCCCAGACGCCTACCGGTATCAGCGTGACCGGCTCCGCTCGGCACAGGACGCCGGCTGGCTCGAGCGTTGTGAGGTCGATTTCGCAGATCCTGCCGTGTCCGACGCCATCGACCGGACACGAGAGCGAATTTACAGCCTTTCTGCGGACGACATCACGGAGGACAGGGTCGAGACGACCGATGCCGTCCTCGCCGGTCTGGCCTACCAATACGCCACCGAGCGGTCCAAGCACGTCGCAATCCTGGTGAGCGACATGCTGGCCGAGCGAGCGATCAAAGACGTACTCGGTGCAATGGGCGTCGACGACCAGACGACCGTCGTAGAGGGCCGCTCCCTGCTGAACGACCTTCTCGACACGCTCTAAAAGAGACCCGACTCGGGGAGCCACAGGAGATCAGTCGTCCGGGAGGTGTGTGACTGATGTCACACAAGTATCTCGGCTGTACCAAATCATGCATAAATATGAAAGTAATCTTTAGCATTCGCTTCAGTGTTTTATACCCGCCCGTGACGAACACGCACTCCCCCGACGAAGACGAGATCAAGGCAAGGCCCACAGTTCTGAGGGGCGTTCTGGACGGGATTGAGGACATACTCGTCGGGAGAACGGCCGACGGTGACCTGGACACTGCACTCGGTTTGTGAACTCATGAGGGCCGCTTGTAGGTACCCGCTCCGGTATGTCTCACACCCGGTCCTCCAGTGGTCGAAGCTCGACTGCCAGAGCGTGGAGTCGCTCGTTCTCCTCCGCAAGCTGTGCTTTGAGTTCGTCGACGCGCTCGGCCAACAGCTAATCTCGCTCCACCAAGTCATCTTCTCGGCCTGTTCTTAGACCCGATCGTACAGCGTGAGCATTCCAGGAAACTCGATCTGCTCACCGGCAGGCTGATGCTCTCGAGGTTGGGCTTGGCGATCATCGCTCTGTAATCAAGAAGGCGGCCGCAGACACGGACAGGCCGATCTCCACAATGACATTGCTATCTCTCGCCGTGAGTAGATTCGAGTTCAATGATATCTCCGTCGCCCACGTCGAGATCGTCTCGTAGCGACTTGAGGTGCTCATCGGCCTCCTCACGGAGTCTTTTAGCATCTTCTAGACCAATCGCACCCTCTTCGAGAATTTCTGCAATTTCTTCCAAGCGGTCGATCCGGTCCCCGATCTCCCATTCGTCGTCTTCTTCGGGTCTGTCTTCAGGCATCATTTAGCCTTACTAGCTCGTCTCACATAAATAGTGTTCGTGGATATTCACACCCTCCATACCAGTATATTGTTTTATACCTCAGATCAGAAGCAGCAGCACACCTAACAGCAGTAACATGAGTATTATAAGAGCGAGGCGGAGGTACTGGACTTCCGTTTCTTTTGACGCGATCTCGGTATCCGCCTCAATTTGGCTGTATTCATCTTCGATCCGTGACTCGAGACTGGTGACCCGCCTGTCGACCGTACTCTGATACGCGGTGTCGACGCGCGCCTCGAGATCTCCGACTCTGCCCATAGCAGCCGCTCTGGTAAGAGTCTGCGTCTCTACAGAATATTCCAATTGAACAAAGTGGTCTTCGACTCGGTCAGAGAGTGTACTCAGGCGTGTCTCGACGAGAGACGTGTAGGTAAGGTGAATTCGTGTCTCTAGTGCTTCTGCTTGCTCAGCTTGTTGCCGATGCTCTTGGCGTTCCCGGACGACTCGTTGCTGTAGTGTCTCGTGCTTGGTTGTGATCTGAGACTCGTGCTCATGCAGCCGACTATCAATCAGACATCGGTACGACTGCTGGATCCGTTGCTCAAGTGCCCGTGCTCTCTGCAACTGCTCACGTTGTTCAGACTGGACTCGCTGGACGATGGAGTCCGTAGCTGCAGTGATTCGTCGCTCAACTGATGCGAGTCTGTCGGTGGCAACATCAGTGTAGGCGGCAATGATTCGACGTTGTAGTCTATCGATACGCGCCTGTAGCTGGTCGACATCGGTCGCAACCGTTACACCAGCGTCGGTAGGGGTCATGCACCGTTGATCTGCCACGCGCTCGACCAACGTTTCGTCGTCTTCGTGTCCAATTGCGGCGACAGTTGATGTCTCGAGATCCGCCACACACCGAACCAGTGGTTTTTAGTTAAATGACCAGAGCGTTGCATCTGCTCCCCCGCCCCGGGTCACAACAATGACGTCAACGGAGGAATCCTGATCAAGGGTGGTAACTACGTCAACGACTGACGGCACTGCATCCTCACCCTGCACGGTGGCATCGTGAATCTTGATTGTTGTCCCGGGGTTTCGTCTATGAATAGCCTCACAAACGTCCTCAGCGGCTGAACTTCCGGTGGCGGTGACGACACCGATACACGTCGGATACGGTGGGAGTGACTGCGCGGTGTCTGGGCCAATCAGCCCCTCCTCTTCCAGTGTTGCTTCAAGTTCAGCCCACTCCTCTGTTCGCGCACTCTCACCATGGGCCCAGAAATTTGAGACGTTGAGTTGGAGATCCCCCTCGTCAGCGTAGAAGTCAACGGATGCACGAACGACGCCAGCTGTCCCGGGTTCAAGCTCATCTTCAAATCCCGCGACGGCGTGTGACCACGCAATACACGTGATTGTCGCGTCATCCTCAGGGTCAGTAAACTCAAAGAACGTGCCGAAGTCGTACTCGTTGACATCCGATACTTCACCCACTACGTACGTGGGGAACTGGTCACCGTGTCGCTCGATAAACTGGGAGATTCGGGTTGCGAGGGTTCCGACAGTGACGGGGTTAGTTTCAGAATCGATGTCCTCTGATATCGACTCTGCGTTGCTCACGGCTATCGATGTTACTGTGCCATATTAACTCTACTCGTGGTCGGTGTGTCCGCAGTGAGACATGTCGCTACTGGTGATCGTCGACTGGTCTTTGTGGGAAACTGTCTGGGCTGCCGCGTGCGAAGGTCGTCTTCCCCGCACCCGATGAGCCAGAGAGCAGCACTGGATCGGGAGTCTGGCTGTGTGTGAGTGGGTCCAGCGAGCGCGAGAGGGCAGTCACCTCGCAGTTCCGGTGAAGTACGAGACCGCTGAGCGGGTCTCAAATCTTCTTGAATTCCTCGATACCGAGGGAGGGAGTCGGGCGGGGCGCCTCCCGCGATGGGAAGAGTTCTGTGAACTCGCCCACGACTACGGGATAGCAGTATGAGTCCTCGGTCGTGAACAGTAGCATCCCACCACTTCCAGTGAGCATACGCACACCGCCAGAGAAGCTGAAGCCGCTCCCACCCAGCGGACTATGTGATGCGAGGCACCAAACAGATCCAGACCCGCGGCGGCACCGAAGTTGAGATCGAAGTCGTCGAACCCCTCTCGGGCGGGGGCTGTCGCCTTGATCTCTCCACGAACAGCAGAGAGTGGCGCGTCAACGTAAGCGCGAACGGCACGCTTAAGCTGGTCACCGGCCGGAACAGTCGCGGCGAGGTAGACGCAGACGCGGAGCTACCAGACTGGATTGAGAATGCGCTCGCCCACGTCGGGAGAAAGTGATGTCACTGAGAGTCGTCCGGCTGGACAGTGCTGGCGTCGAAGTCTTCATCAAGGTAGTCCTCGCCACGCTCTGTGATCTTGAACAGCCCCTCGGTGTCAGCTACGTACTCTACGAACCCGACTTCCCTGAGTGTGTTCAGCCGAATACTCGCGTGACCACGAGTACACACATCAAGATTCGACAACGCCTTCGGAGTGAGATTGCCGTAGCTCCTGAGATACTCTAGGATCACGTCGTCGGTCGGTCGCATCCACTCTGCTCGCTGACGTGGCACGTTCGCGTGGTGGTTGACAGATGGCATGTTAGTTCCGGTGTATTCACATTTGAAGCTCTAAGGCATGAATCTGGCGTCCAAAAGGTGCTCTGTGATAGCCAGCGGGTGGCAAGCTATTTCCGTAAGGCGATGTAATCGCCATCTGACCCACCCCCCGCGGGAGAGGTCCCGCCCTGTTGGAGCAGGACGGGCTGGGTCGCATGCCAGACCCCTCTCCGGGGTTTCAAATACGACCCATGAACAGGATACACGAGCGGGGTCTTAGTCGTGACCCCTCACGACCCAGCGTACCGTCTGTCGACCACCATCGACCCGTCTGCGCCGTCTGCGGCGAGCCTCTCGCCCACCGGTCCACCATCACTGAGGGCGACACGCGCGTCGAGAACTACCGATGCCGCGGGCCGTGTCGCAGCGGCGGGCACCGCCTCCGTCGTCACGTGACACTCCTCGCGAGCGAGGGGCCGGTGTTCACCGGCGACGCGAACTACGCGCCGAGGCACCCGAGCGAACTGACGGACCACCTCGTCCACCAGGAGGTGGCGTAGATGCGCGACGCCACCCACTCGAACCCGAGCCCATCCCGCAACGATCAGTCCGAGCACCGAGACCCGACGGAGATGCCCACCGAGGCACTCCGCAGCGAAATCGACCGCCTTGACGAGGAGGTGGACTGGTTTGGCTGCATCGCCGACACCCGCGAGCAGTGGCAGCGGTACCAAGCGGTCTCCGACGAACTGTCGGATCGCGACCCGACGCGCGTCCCAGCCTGCGACGAGTGTGGTGCGCGCCAGTGGCGCACCACTGTCGGCGAACCGATCCACTGCCGGTCGTGCGACACCACCCCAACACGCGAACGCCGCAAGGAGATCCGTCGCGTCCGGACAACGATCACGCCGCACGAGGAGGTGCCGAATGGCGATCACTGACGCCGACCGCGACGCCGTCGTCGCCGCCCTCGAAGCGTGGACGGCCACGACGGACGAGGTGTACGTTCGCGCCCACGCCCTCGCCCGCCAGACCGACCGCTCGCCGAAACCAGTCGGGACTGTCCTCGCGGCGCTGGCCGGCACAGAGGTCCGGGGCGTCGAGATCAAGCCACCACACCACCTCGCGATCTCGGTGTGGAAGGAGAACTCCCAGTTCCCCACCTACCGCGTCGTGGGCACCCACTTGGACGCTACCACAGGAGGAGACGGAGACACGGGCAGTGACACGCCGGCCGACGAGACGACAACCGGCGGGGAGACGGAGTCCGACGACGATTCCCCGATCGTCACGGATGGCGGGCAGGTCGTGCCAACGTGTCCCGGCTGTGGCGGCCACGTCGCCGACGTGTGGGACGCCGAGACCGGCGCGTATGACTCCTGCGGCGAACCCCTCAGCCCCCCATCCGCTCGCGACGACGCCACAGCGATCACGAACCTCGGAAAACGTGCGGACAGTCCGCTACCTAGACAGCGCACTCGGCGGTGTGCTGACTCCGCCTGTGCCGACCACGGACGTAGGCCCGACTCTGAGCAGCAACACCCTCGTCGGCGACCTGTGGTAACTACAGCCGGCTCTCGCCCCTGGCCAGCAGTCCACGCTGTCGTCTCTCAGCAGTAACGGGATGTTGTACCGTGACTCCCACCAGTATCAACAGACGCCGATCCATTGTCCGATCCAGTGGCGACACATTTCGGATTCATAGCCATCACGAACCATGTCACCCGACACCGACCAGCCGATCGCAGACCGACTCGCACAGCTCGAAGCAACCGTCAAGGCGCTACGCGCCGAGAACGACCAACTACACGACCGGATCGAGACGCTCGAGACGGAGGTGGCGGACCTTCGTGACGAGCGTGACCACCTCACCGAACGTGTGGACACACTCCAGCGAGAGACAGCGAAGCTCCGCGGCCGCATCGACGACTGCACAGATCTCGCGGACCGCGTCACCGCCCTCGAAACGCGTCCACACATCGAGTGGGATACGAAGAACTTCGACGATGCGGTCGTCACGCACCCGAACGGTCCAGACTACCCGATCGGGACGGCACTCGCAAACCGGCCGCAGCGTGACGAGATCGAGCGTGACATCGACACGATCCTCGACCGTATCGACGCCGGTGAGGTCACCACACACCAGCAGGACACGCGACTGAACGTCGCCCCCGAGACACCACTGGAGGAGCTGTGTGCTTGTCCCGACACCATCCAACAGCAGGCCACCGAAAAGGTCGACATCTACCGAGCCGTCAAGTTCGCCGAGGAACTGTACAGTCGGAGCAACCAGACACCCTACAACAACAAGCGGATGGTCCGAGCGTCGGACCTCTCGCGGTGGCTCGCAACCCACACCGACTGTCAGACAAACGCGGCAGGTGACCGCGCTCACGGCCAGACGATCACGCGTGTGATCCAAGCACTCGACGAGTTCGGGAAGGACGGGATCGAGGTTGAACGAGACGGTGGGCGCGGCGCGGAACGCCGCGTGATGATCGACGCCGAACTCGCGGACCGCTGTCAGCAGTACGGGTCAGCCACGATGGACGCGGAAATCGTGAACGAGTTGAACGCCGTCGACGCCGGGCATCACGAGCCGGTGAGTGGGTAGGCGGCGAGTGCTCGTGATTCCTCCACGCCCTGCCGGGCAGCCAGCCACGGAGTGAGTCCATTCCACACTGGATGTCGCTGCACGCAACTGCTGTGTAGCACCAGCAGGCGGGAACCGCTTTTGCGTTTCAGTAGTTGTTGACGGAGGAAACGCGAGAGTGGTCGTGTGGCGAGAAATCATCGATCACGGGCTCGTGATTCTCATGAAGACGGTGTTGTTCTTCACTACGCGCTCCGTCCAGCAATATATAAAACCTCGTCGACGAGACAGGGGAAGAGAATTATCTTCGACAGCCAACAGATGAGTCCGGTTCCTCCTCGGTACCGTCGAGTGGCATACAACCTCCAACGTCACCCCGTCGGTGTATCTGTCTTCACCCACACCTTTAGGTGATTCACGAAAGGCCCACAACCACTAGATGAGTGCAGTGTGGCTACTCTGTACGGCAGACGTACACCTTGGCCGGCGACCGAGCGGCCTCCCCAGAGAAGCCAACACGGCCGAACACTCCCCACGGGTTGGACTCAATCGTGTTGTCGACGCTGCGACGGATCGTGATGTCGACGCGGTCGTCATCGCGGGTGACCTAGTGGATCGCGAGCGACGATACGCAGAGGCCTATGGAGTGGTCGAGCGGGCGGCCACCCTCCTTCGAGACGCAGATGTCGCGTTCGTCTGTGCCGCCGGCAACCACGATCACGACGCGCTGCCGCGACTCGCGGACGATATCGACAGACTCTGACTCCTCGGTCGTGAGTGCGAGTGGGAGTCAACGACGATCGAGATGGACGACGCGCGACTCCACCTCAACGGATGGTCGTTCCCACGCCAGCACTGGGGCGAGAGTCTCCACGGTGAGACCGACCAGCACTCGATAATTATCGAACTGGAGTGGCGGCGGGCCGGCCCAGCAGACAATACGGCCAAACTCTTCAGACACTTGGAAGAGGGATCGCTCGGCAGTTCGAATATTCTCGTCCTACAACTGTTCACCGAGTACTACAACCTCTCACGGGGCGGAGTATCCTCGAAGCGGAAGAACGCGGAGTTCATCGGCCAGAAGGCAGCCGAAGCCTCTGATCGTTTCGAGTACTCCGCCGTCGACTTCCACCTCGACCCGCCGAAAGGCGATACAGACCTCCCGAACGGCTGGAAGTCGAGTGTACGGACGGTCGCCGAAAGCGTCGATTCGGCCGTGGAAGCGTATGTATAATTTTCACCCTGCCGGCCGTCGAGCAGCACGCTCATCCAGACAGACTTTTAGACAGACCAACCGGATGACCGAGAGCAACCAGCATGGCGTCTTTCGAAGCTGAAGTCGACGACGAGGATGCATTCGGTCGCACTGGGGAGCTCAACGTTCCCCACGGGCCGGTAGAGACGCCTGCACTCTTCCCCGTCATCAATCTAATCGGTGGAACCACAGTCGAATCCGGCGGCATCTGGAGTCGAATCCGAGACGAACTGCTCCGGAGCGAGCGGCTCCAAGGTGTGATGTTCCAGGCGATGAGCTTCACCGAGTACGGCGTCTCGCCGGACAACCTGGACTGGTGGCGAGAGAAATCGTTCCACGACCGGTTCGACGACCTAAACGTTCCGGTGTTCATCGACTCGGGCGGATTCAAACTAATGAACTCCGATACGTTCGGGCAGGCACCATCGGAGGGCGGAATCGAGAACGAGTGGGGCCTGTACACCGACCCGAAGAGCATTCTCGGGTTACAGGTAGATTTCGGTGGCGACGTACTGGCGACGCTCGACTATCCTATCCCGCCGAACCTCGAAGACACCGAGCAGGTTGAGCGGATGCGACGGAGCATCGAGAGTGCGGTGGAGTGTCTGGAGTTGATCGACAATCCGGAGTTGCTCGCGGCGCAGTTCGAAGAGAAGAACGGGCAGGCCGCGCGCCGACTTCGAAAACGGATCGACAGCGGAGACGACCCCGGAGTGTACGTCGCACTCCACGGTCACGACTACGAGACGATCAACTGGTACGTCGGCACGTTCCTCGACAGGATCGAAGAGGCAGAAGTCGAATCTTCGTTCGAGGGTTTCGCTGTCGGATCACTGGTTCCCCTCCGGAGTAGTATTGACGTTCTCGTCGACATCGTCCAGGGTGCGAAGGACGCGATCCCCGACACGCGGAGAGACGAAGTTGGCCTCCACGTCTTCGGGATTGGCGGAAAGCAGGTCTCACTGCTCGCTCTACTCGGCGTCGATTCTTTCGACTGCTCGACACACGTTCAGGCCGCGCAGTATCGAAAGTTCATCCATCCCCAGACGTGGGAACGATTCACTCTCTCCGGGCTCGAAGACGTTGTTGGCCCCGACGGTAAGTTCCCTGGCGAGTTAGAACACAGTCCGCTGTACGGCTCAGACGCGCTGACGCACGACCAGATCGTTGAGGGGATCAACGAGGAGTACGAGTACGAGGAGATGCAGCGGCGGACGAACGGCGACTCAGACGAGCGGATCAAGAGCGACTACTACGCGATCCTCGCCCGCCACAACTTCGAGGTGTACAACGACGAGATGGAGCGAGTCCGGGAGAAGATCAGAGACGGCCAACTCTTGGAGTATCTGATCGACTTCGCCCGAGAACACGACGACATCGCAAAAGGCCTGAAGTACGCACAGCGGCGTGACAAGCGACTCCGAAACGAAATCGAGGCACGTAACGCCTACGACCTCCTGCCAGGCCCCGAGATCACGAGCGATCAGACGAGACTCTCCGACTGGGGCGGCGGAATCGACGAGGCGGGAGACGCTCGGAGTATCTCGCTCAAGTACGGGCCTGAGAGCTTCGATGTCCACCGTCGAGAGTACGAGCCACCGGAGAGGGACATCCTCCTCGTGATCCCGTGCAGTCAGGCGAAACCGTACTCAGACTCTCGAACCCACAGCGTTCTCTGGGACAAACTCGGTGACAGAACCGAGAACATTCACAAAGTCACAATCTCCGGTATGTACGGCCCCGTTCCGGAGCAGTTCGAGACCGAGGAGCCAGTTTTGAGCTACGAGTACGTCCTAGCGAAGGAAGACGAGCGACAAATCGAGACGGTGACAGAGCGGCTCACCGACTACCTGGCCGAACACGGCGACGAGTTCGACCACATCGTCGGGTATGTGACGAGCAAGACGTACCGACAGGTGGTCGAGGATGCGTTCGACATCTACGGGCGTGGCGACGTGTTCCCCCGAGATCCGGAGGCTCTCCAGCTCTCCGAGTACTTCCGTGGGTCGAACGTCCAAGAGCTTCTGACGCATATTGACACGCAGACCAGTGGTTAGATCGACAGTCGAATCCTGACTCGCCGCGTCCATCACACAGTTCTACCCCAGTTGTGCCAGTCCTTCGGTGGGTTTCTTTAGTTGGACGGGCCTAGCATCGCACTGACAGACGACAGTCGCGGCTCGCGGACACCTACCAATCAATGACAGATCCACAGGAGACACTCAAACGGGCGGTCGACCGGGCTGCCGAAATTACGTGGTGGAACCGGAACATGACCGAACTAGCGGACGTACCGGGTGTCGACAACGCCCCGGAGTTCGTCGAGGACGAACTGATCGAACAAAAAGGTCCGTACGTCGAGTTTGTGGAGGCACCCGCCTTCGACGACCGTACGGGTACCGAGCTTCTTCGACAGCTCGACTACGACGACGCCGTGATGGACGCCGTCCGCGAGGAGTTGTTCGGCGGTGACGAGGGCCACTTCTACCGCCACCAAGCCCAGACGATGGAGAACATCGCCGAGACGACGAACGACAACGTCCTCGCAGTGCCGACCGCGACCGGGAAGACGGAGTCGTTCTTCCTACCGATCCTCCAGCACTGTCTGGAGACGAACGAGTCCGGTCTCAAGTCCATCGTTCTCTACCCGATGAAGACGCTCGGTGTCGATCAGCTCAACCGATTTGTCGCGTATCTCGACCAGATCAACCGGCACCGTGAGCCGAGCGAGCGTATTACGGTCGGGATCTGGGACTCCGACACGCCACAGCGGGTCGGAACGCGAGGGTACGAGATCGAAGACGGATCGTACGTTCGCGGTCTCGAATGTCCCCGTGAAGACGGGAAGAAGTTAAAAATATTCGGCGACGTGGGCGTCGGGACAGACAACAACAGCTACCCGTGGCTCCGCGTGACACGGAAGAGTATCCGACAGGGCGTCGACATCCTCCTGACGAACCCGGAGGCTCTCGACTACATGTTCGTCTCTGACAACCAGGACACGCGCGACATTCTCGGCTCTGCACCCAGCGAGAATCCGGTCGAACATATCGTCTTCGACGAGGCGCACGTCTGGAGTGGGATTCAAGGCACGGCGATCTCGCTCCTCGCCCGACGCCTGAAAGAGTTCTACGACGACCGCGATCCGCAGGTGACGATGGTCTCTGCGACCGTGGACAACCCCCGAGAACTCGCCAGCGATCTGACCGGCTCCGACGAGTCCGACATCGACGCCGTTGAGTTCAGTGGCCGGTCGTTCCCGATCCGGGGAGAGCCAGATTTCGGTCGGTTCAGCCACTGCGATGTCGAGGACATCGTGGAGACGCTCGCCCTCGCACGGGCTGGCGATATGTCCATCGAGACGGCCTGTGAACGATTCGACATCCGGAACGCAGTCGAGACACTCGACGAAGTCGGATTGTTACAGGACGGCGAGACACTCGGCCTCGGGAGCGCGGCGGGGCCGTGGCTTCGGAAACCTATCGACGAGACGCTGGATCAGTTGTTGGAAGAACCCGGATTCGACAGCCCGAGCGACGTGATCGAGACGCGACGTGGACGGAACCGGCTGAACAAGGCGATTCTCGAAGCAAGCGGAACCGGAACGGGCTGGGTCGATTTCGTCGTCGACAAGGTCCCAGAGGTCGCACAGTTCGCCGCGTGGTTCGACGAGGACACGACTGGTGCCGTCGGATTCCTCCACTACAATCGGTTACTCGATGAGGCGAGACAGGAAGGAGCCGACTACGCCGAGGGTGCGCTGACGACGGCGATGGCGTTCGGACGGCTCGCTGGCATCGTGACCGAGAAGTACCACTCGTTCCTGAAGCCGCCCGCAGAGGTCCACTGGTGCCGCGACTGTGAGGCCGTGACTCGGAATCCGAGCTGTACGGAGTGTGGGAGTCGGCTCCCGGAACTCCAGTTCTGCAAACGCTGTAACGAGGTGTACATCGAGGCCGACGACGGTGAAGACGGTGTCAGTGGCAGCCGCGACGAGACGACCTTCATCCCGATCCGTGGCTGGCGGAACGACGACGACTGTCCGGGCTGTGAGCGATCACCGAACCTCACCGACGTGACGATCCCGACACCGACGCTGTTCTCGTACATGCTGACGGAGATGAGTCGGGACACGCCGTCGGAGAAAGCACTCGTCTTCTCGGACTCACGAGCGACGGCCGAGAGTGTCGCGGACAAGATCATCGACACCGAGTACGGCCTGATGGCGGAGACGCTGTACATCCGAGAACTCCTCGAAAACGGCGGTCGCCAGGACAACTACGACGTGTTCAAAGAAGTTTCCCAGCGACTTCGTGAGGAGTACTGGGAGCCGTTGATCCAGACTGAGATGGACGAGGACGGCGATGCGTTCAACTTCCTCGTCGCGTACCGTGATCGGATCGACGAGCAGGCACTTCTGTTCAACTGCGAGCATCTCCTCGAAAGTGCGCTGATGACTGCCGGGCCGATTCTCGATACCAACGACCCGGTGGAGTTGGTCGTCAGGCACAAACTGTACACGTTGTTCGCACTCGATCCAGGGACGGGGTTCACGAAGAACTCGGTGAGCTTCGACGGCCTGACGCGCTCGAAGATTCTCGACAGGCTCGACTCCCGAGTCGGGTTCGACAGAGAGACGGTCGACTCCGTTCTCGACGAGACACTCCGAGAGTTCCTCGACGCAGGAATTCTTATCCAAGCACCGTACGAGAATGTACGGAGCAGTGTGTCGAACAGCAACGCAGAGGAGACGAAGAAAGAGAAGGTTCGGACGTACCTGAAAGACGCACAGGACGAACTGGACGCGCACGGAATCGTCGAGAACGCAGAGAGCGGTCTCCTGACACGATCCGGGAAGAAGGACGATTCCGACCTCGTCTTGTTGCGCTCTGCGGCAGTGTGTCCGGTGTGTTACGAATCGTATCCTGCGTTCTCGGACGGTACATCCATCGACACCTGTCCGGACTGTGGCACCGAACTAATCGTCGAGGAACGGTTCCCAGAGACGGAGTCGGGTGAACTCGTCGCCGGTCCTGGCTACACCGACGTTCCCTCGGAGTGGTCCTACGCACTCGATCACTGGGCACACGACGTGACGACACCGATTCGCGGGGGGAGCGACCCCGAATTCATCACCGTCGGAATCCACAAGGGCGACACTCCCCACGCCGTCAGGGGAGCAATCGAGGAAGGATTCCGCCGTGACGATCCGGACGTGAACGTCGTCAGCGCGACACCGACGATGGAACTCGGTGTCGACATCGGGACCCTGGAGACCGTCGGACAGGTCGGAATCCCGCCGACACTGACGAACTACGTCCAGCGGAGCGGTCGAACCGGACGGTCTCGTGGAAGTTCCTCACTTGTCGTGACCGCCATCCGTGGCAACCACCCCGTCGACGGCCACTACTACAGCGACCTCGAAGCGTTCCTCCGCGAACTGGAACCGGTCACCGTACCGAATCCGTTCGAATTCGAGGAGCTACTCGCCGGACACGTCGTCACCGAGGTGTTCGGCTACTTGTCTCGAAATCCACACGAGCAGAACGTCTTCCAAAAGATGTACAGCCTACAGGAGACGAACAAGAGCCTGGAAGCGTTCGTCGACGACGTGAAGCGGCACATCGAAGTTCTCCAGAGCTTCACGCTCGACGAGCGAGCCGACGCGGTGAAGCGGCACCTCGACGCCGTCTTCGGAGACCCCGGCGTCGACGTGTTCGAGAGAATCTTCGAACAGGATGGACCACTCTCGTTGACGCGGCGCGTCGACAACACGTACTCGAAGCTCATCACCGCTGGCGGGGCGGCCTCGGGAGAGGACGTGATCGAACAGAACAGCCGGTTGGACCAGTGGCTCCAGCAACTCGGGTTCCTCGCCAACTACCGGAGTTTCGGCGATCAGTTCCCCGTCACGTTCGGCAGCGACGACGGAGAGATCAGTTTCGAGGGGAGTGGACGCCTCCATGATATGTTCCCCGGCGAAGAGAACGACTTCGGCGGGACCGTCACCCTCCACGGAAACAAGTACCTCGTAGACGACGTGCGTGGGACGAGGGAACCACTCGTGACGGTCGCCGTCTGTGAGAACGACGACTGTGGGCGGCCGTTCCACGGATACGACACGGACACCGCTGAATGTCCGCACTGTGGCCAAGAACTGAGCGAGGTCGCCGTCCACGGAATCGACTCGGTCGAGTGTACTCGTGCTCGTGGCGGACAGCGGAACTACAGCACGCGGGGAATCATGACAAGTCACGTTCAAGCTCCGTCGGAGCAGACCGAACGGACGACTACGACGACGATGTTCGGCCTCGACTGCGATGTGGAGTACGGACACCGTGACGTGACGGACTTCGTGTCCACCTTCGAACGGTACCACAGCGCGAGCAGCGGGAAGGAACTGCTCCGCTCGGAGGCACTGATCGAGCAGGACACGAGTACGAGTTCGGGCAGTGCGTCCTGGCAGGAGCAAATGGAAGACGTTCAGCAGGAACTGTACCGGCCTGTCGGACAGCAGTACGGAACACGCGGCGTCACGCTCCGATTCGACGAGGCAGCGATGCGGAATCGGATCGAGCTGGTGAGTCACGAGACTGCCTCGTGGGCACAGGCACTCACCAGTCTCGAACAGGCACTGAAGCGGGCTATCTCCGTCGTCACCGAGTCCGATCAAGACGACTTCCGCGTCGTCTCACGGACACACGATGGAGAGGTGGCGGTGAACATCGTCGACGCCAGACAAGGCGGGAACGGTGTCTCGTGGCAGGTGTACGACCGACTCTCGACCGTCGAACGACAGACGACAGAGGTCGCCGACTGCCACCGCTGTGTCGACTTCTGTGACGAGTGTCTTCTCCTCGAACGGACGCCGGCGCACTACCTCGAAAACGACCTCTTGGACCGGCGCACACTCGACGCGTTGCTCACGGAGCGAGCGAATGGGGCGACACCGAAGCCCGAGGAGACAGCATGAAGTTCGAGGAACCGACGCTAGCACGGCTACGCAAGAAACGTGTCTCCGTGGTTCACGACCCCGTGGACAACTCGCGGTGGCAACTCCTGCGTGCGGTTCCCGCACTGTACTACCTCGGTGTCGCCGGCTTCACGTATCCGACGACGTGGCGACAGATCGAGGGCTACACACAACAGGACTACCTCGGGTTCGAGTATCGACACCTCACCGAGATGGAACCGGGCAGCGAACTGCCAGAGACACTCGGAATCGTCACCAACGACCACTACGAGAAGGAGACGACCCACTCGGTCTCCGGCTTGGTCGAACGGTACGCAAGCGGTGACGACTCGTTGGTCGTCGTGACCGACAGCCGAGACTTCACTCCCGTCGGTCGCCACCGACCACTCGATCAGGAACAGTTCGCCGACAGAGCCGGGACGTACAATCGAATCTACCGAGCGTTCGAGAACCGGTACGAGCGGTTCGGCTATGAACTCCCGCTGTCGGACACACAGAACCTCTTCGTCCAAGACAACGCACTTCTCTACGAGTTCGTCACCGACGACTCTCTCGGCGGCGTCGGGGAGTTGTTCGGCGTTCTGCCCGACGCTCCGTTCCTCCCGCTGTACGACACGTTCACCGATCTGTTCGCTCGCCCGGAGGAGTACGGGACCGTGCCACTGGACTCCGAGGAGAGTATCGACGACGTGGCTCGGTGGCTCAGACGACGAATCGAACTCGACCGCGGAACAGCACGGGAGATTGTCAACTCCTACAACAAACAGGTCGCCGAGGACGGAACGACGTTCGATCCTGCCCACGCGAACCAGAGTCCAGAACTAGAGCGAGGACGCACGGCGGCGAAAGATCTGGATGCCGAGGAGTCGCAAGTCGACGCTCGGTTCGAGGGTTGGCTGACTCGCTCGGTTCTCGATACGGCGTGAGGATGCTGCGGGAAGCGGGCGTAAGAGAGAAAGGTACAATAATACAGAGAGACGGACAGTGAGTATGAGTACGAGTGAGGGGTACATTTTGAACACACTCCAGACGCCGGAGCCGATTCGACCCCTCTACGACGCCATCGACCGTGGCATCACCGACGAAGAGGGCCTTCTCGAAGAGACTGGATTCGACAAGAACAGACTCGACAACGCTCGGAACGGACTCAGACAGCTTCGGATGATCGGCCGCGACGAGTACGAGGACTACACGGCAGACCTCGCGTTCGACACAGGTGACCGAGACCGAGATTTCCAGATGACGATTCTCCACAATCTCTCACAGGAGTGTACGCCACCAGACTGGGGGAAACAGGCGGTCGTCCTGCTGGTGTACGAGTACATGCTGAATAAGAACGTTCAGTACTTCGAGAACAACGACGAGGCACTGTACAACAATATCGACGACTGGTACCGGCAGGAACGCGAATACGACCCACAGTCCAGTCAGGGGAGTATCACACTGAACCGGCCGAAGTTCGTCAACTGGTCGCGTCTGGCGAACTTTCTGGGACTGGTCTACAAGACGAACGGCCGAGAACACGCCGTGCGCCCGGACCCGGATCTGATCGTGAACTCGATCAGGCTGGCCGCCGACGGCGACGAGTACATCGGGATCAGAGAGTACTTCGAGTGGCTCCGAGAGAACCTCTTCCAGGTGCGACTCCAGAACGGAGCGATACCGGAACCGCTCGCACGAGTGTTGTTCAATCTGGTCCGTGACGGAGAGGTCGAACTCGTCGAGCGTGGTGACGCGGGCGCGGTCAAGTTGAGTAACGTTCCGCCACGGGTTGGAATCGACGCCGATGCGAACACCATCGAGGTGCGAACGTGAGTCGTAACGAGCAGCCTGTCGTCGAGCCGGGACTCGGGGAGACCTACTGCCCACACTTCGACAACGTCGAGGAAGAGACGCTTCGGCGACTGTTCAGTAAGGTCGCTGCGGTGCGCTCCGAGGATCGAGAACTATTCGACTTTACTCACCGGCGGATCGAGGTCCTCCGAACCGCCGGCGGGAACGTCGACGACGCACCAGAAGTTGCTGAGGAGGAAGTGTACGAACTCTTCTCCGAGAGTCGAAGTGGTAACTTCGCCGTCGTCATCGAGGGAGAGGTCGGGACCGGGAAGTCGGAGTTGTGCGCGTATCTGGCGCACCGCCTCGAAGACGACAGCCGTCCGATCCTGCATGTCGACAAGGACGACGACCTGATGTCGCTGTTGACCGAGCGGATTCCAGAATTTTACCGGGAACACGTCGGTGAGGAACTGCCGGGGAAGACGGAGTTCGAGCAACTCGAACACGACATCGAGAACACACCGAATGCCGTCGCCAGTTACGCCTCGTCAGGCGCGCTGCTGAACCTCTCCGAGCGGGGGTTCGCAGTGGACTACACCACGGAGCAGCAGGACGGTATCCAAGAACACGTCCGGAAACAGCTGAAACAGCTCGTCGAGCGTGAGGAGTACGGCACCGAGGTGAAGTTCGTCTCGGCTGGGGACTATCGCCAGATGGACTGTTTCGATGTCTTCGCAACAGGCGACGAAACGGACGAGGGTGACGTTCCGAGCGAAGACGAAGCCATCGAGGCCCTGAACGCGGAACTGTGGCGGGAGATCAGAGACCGGTACGGGACCGCCTCGCTCAACGAGGTTCTCCAGACCGTCGGCGCGGCGTTCGAAGACACGCGACCGGCGATCGTCTTCGAGGACTTCGCCATCACCGCGATGGAGGCGCGACAGCTCCGGAACTACATGGAGCGAGACAAGGTCGAGGACAACTGGGACTTCGTCGTCGCTGGAACCCGAGACTCGACCGAGGTACTACACACGCGGACAGCCGAAGACCGGTTCGAGTTCTTCCAGACGAACGAACCGGACTCGAACAGCGTTCTGTTCCTCGACGAGGACTCTGCGGTCGACTTCGTCCAACCGTACCTCGGGTACTTCAAATCGTTCGACGGGAGCGTCTCCTACGGGCGGAACGACGATGGCACTGTCGAGCGACTGAACCCCGCTCCGAGTGGCTCCATCTGCGCGCAGTGTGGGCTCTGTGACGAGTCGTTCCGTGATCTGTTCCCGTTCCACGGGCGGTTCCTCGAACGGATCTACGACGGGCTCCCAGAGAGCCGGCAGTCTCCTCGTGAGTTCGTGATGATCGTGTTCGAAGTGCTGGAACAGTACTACAAGGGATTCGTCGACGCTCCGTCGAGTGCCGAGAGTCTGAAGAGCCTCAAAGCACCGTTGTTGGTGGCCGACGAGGTCGAGAACGAACAGCCGGCGGCGGCCGAGTTGTTCCGCTGGTACGGGGAAGAGGAAGACGGCTGGATCTCCGTCGATCCACGGTTCCCGATGGCATTCGGCCTCTTCGATGTCGAAGATCCACCGGGTCCAATCGAAGGAAGCAGTGAGGAAGGGAGTGTTCGAGTTCGGTCCGGCTCCGGAAGTAGCTCTGGAAGCGGTGGTGGGTCAAGCGGCGGCAGCAGTTCCGGTGGTAGCTCCGGCGGAAGCGGCGGTGGCACGACTCCCGTCCGCGACCCAGTTCAAGAGGAGATCGACGAACACCAGGCGTATGTCGGAGCATGGATGGAGTCACCTGGCGAGCACAACCAGACCGGCGTCTACATCCGGACTGGACTCCGCGAGGCTATCGAACACCTCACCGACGGGTTCGCTCTCTACGAGGGGACGAAGCTCACCTACAACGTCAGCAGTCAACAGGACCCCTTCGTCTTCACGAACACGACGGAGACGGTCCAGCCGTTCCAGATCGAGATCGACCCCGACGAGTTCCAGCCATCCGCTCTCAGGCGGGTGCTGGCGTTCGGTGTCAGGTGCGACAAGAGCGGTGGCAATCCGGACTATCATGACCTCTTCGGTCGTCTCGGGACACAGTTGGCCAGTTACACCGAAGACTGGCGCGAGAAACTCCGGCAAACGTACCTCTATTCGGACGAGGTGCTGTACAAGCGGCACGCCGGGTACGATTTCCTCGACTTTGCGGTTGCGACCTACGCGGCGGCACTCGTGTTCGACGATCCGACGGAACCGATCAGTGCCGAACGCATCGCCGAGCGGTACGCGAGTCGAGAGCAGTTCGAGATTCATGAGTCGATCCGTGGGTGGTGTCGCTCGACACTCGACGTAGACAGCTACGACGAACTCGAATCGGTGATGAGCAACGTGAACGAGCTGGAGGAGATACTCGGCGAACTCCTCGGGGTGGGTGGCTCGGAACTCGACCTCCCACGCTTGCGAAGTCGGCTCTCGTCGAACCCGCCGTATCGAGTCCTGAAGTTCCTCGGACGGGGGTACATCCAGAACATCGACACTCGTGTCAAGCTGGCTGGGAAGAAGCTCAGATCCGTCGCAGATGGAGCCTACGACCTCCGGCAGGTGATCGACAATCTCGTCGGGACGGACGGACCACAACAGGCTGTCGAGACAGTCCTCTCGGATCTCGATGGCCTCGACCTCGACGAAGTGGAGCGAATCTACGACCAGCTCAAGACGTACGACGGAGTCAGTCCACAGGTCCGAGAATCACTAGGCCAGTTCGTGGCCGTCGACCGAGAGGAGTTCGAGGAGGTCACGGAAGTCGCCGAGTTGGCCGCAGGGCTGGACCTGAACGAATCGACACTGAACGAACTCCAGTCACAGTTGATCGAGGTGTACACGGAGCAGAGTGACCCCTACAGGCTGTTCGAGAGTGTCGTCCTCGAACCCGGCGGGGGAAGCGGCGATCAGGGTGAGCGGTTCTTAGAGGTGAGTGAACACTATGTCGACTGAGACCGACGCGAGCGACTTCGAGATAAGACTTCGGCAGACACGGGAGCAGTACAGGCGAAAAGACATCGGTGATCGGCTGTCCGATCTCGCCAGACAGATGGAGGAGACGTTGCTCCAGAAGGCCCTCGCAGAGGCGTTCTTCGACACGTCCTTCGAAGTCGACCCCGACGCGCAGGAAGCCGTCCGGAGTGGGCGGAACGCCTTGATGAACGGAAACTACGGCAGGCTCAACGAACAGCTAGACGACATCCAGCGTGAAGTCGAGGATGCGAAGCGGCGGGTGGAAAACAACATCCAGCCTGCACGGCTGTCGAACCTCGAACGAGTCCAGGCGATGCAGCGGCTGAACGAGCGAGTCGAGCGTGTCGATCCAGAGCGGCTGGGTGCCCTAGAGAGCCTCCTCGACGACTGGAATTGGCGTGGACACGTCGAAGTCGGAAACGAGCCGTTCGAGGAGGCACTCAGAGAGGCCCGTGAGGGCGGCGAGGACCTCAGATACGTCTACGAGGAACTGCAGGAGGAACTGTTCGGGCCGTATCGTGACACAGAGATCTGGCCAATCGTCGAGTCACTGCTGGACGACGAGCGGCTGACCTACGGATCGTTAACTGACGAGGAACGGCGGTTGTTGGCAGAATCCGACCTGAGTGAGTACGTCGAACTGACGCTCTCGTGAGGAGACGGGGCTACTCTTCCGAGAGCGACGCCAACTCAATCAGGTCGATCTCGTGTCGCTCGTCAGATTCGTAGATCAGACAATTACTTTCCGAGTCGACTTCGATGCTCCCGTCGAAGTAGCCATGTCGCTCCCACTCCCGAAGTTCCGTGGGATCGCCGCGTTCCCAGCAGACAACGACATCGACAGTCTCCAACGGAGTCTCTGTCTCCAGTAACTCGGTGAGGGTTTGCCCGACTGCAGCGTTCTGGAGATTGCCGTTACGGTCAAGGATCGCGTGAACCTCCGCGTCGGGCGTGTAGTCCTCCACCGAGAGGTCCAAATCGTCGTATTCTGCCGCGGCCCGCTGGAGGCCGAGGAGAACTTCCGCACGGTTCGACGGTTCGAATCGGTCGCGGCTGTGAATCTCTTCGCGCCGGGTCGTCACGTCACCGGACTCGTTGTCGACACGACGTTCGTACCGTCCCTGTCGTCTCGAATCAAGGTAGTCGTCGAACCATGGGTCCTCCGCGACCTTCGACATGTAGAAGTCGACCTCCTCTTCGATGGCCGAGAAGACGGGACTCGCCTTGTTCCTGATCGACTCCCGGTTGGCAGCGAGTTCGATGTCCTGACAGTTGGCGATGAAGAGGAAGTGGATGAACTCGTTGTCGTGTGAGAGGGCCTCGTTGATCCGTTCGATCTTGATGTGGTCCTTCGCAAGCCAGACCCCGAACTGCGCCGAATGCTTGCCATATGTTGGCAATTCGTTTCGAGCGTCCTTCCCACCGACCATTCCGACGACCTGGACGGTCGTCTCCCCACCGTCGTACTCGACAGTGAGCTCTCGTGGTGGGTAGTGCTTGCACATCTCCGCCGCTGGCTTGTCTCCGTCTCCCGGTTCGAGCTGTTCGTCGGGGAAGTCCAGTCGGTTGTTCGTTTTCAGGAAGTCCTGTGTGTCGTCGATACTCTCGTCGAGATCGACTCGGATGTTCATCTCACGGTGACCGTCGCCGAAGAAGTGCGCAGTCGATCCGGCGATGGTCTTCCACTTCAGATAGTGTTCGATCTTGTTGTATGTCAGCTCGGAGGGATCGAAGCCTTCGCCGGATCGGAAGTTCTCGACCCGAATTCGGGTTCCGAGACTACGCGACGGAACTTCACTCTCAGTGACTTCGTACTCCGGTAACTCTCGGTCGTTCAGCTTTCGCCACGGCTCGTCCATGACCGCTCGCCGGTTCGTCCCCTCGTGTGCCGTGTTGACGACGATCTTGTCGCTCTTGTAGAAGATCTTGGTTCCGTGCCCCTTGTACCCGATAGAGTCCGTCTTCCGAGAGTTGCCGAGGTCGAAGAACGAGGAGAGGTCTCGTTCGTCCATCCCCTCGCCATCATCCTCGATGACGATGTCCGACCCGTTCTCTCGGTCTCTGATCTGGATCTCGACCTCTGTCGCGCCGGCGTCGTACGCGTTCGACAGCGACTCCCGGATCACCTCCAGTGGGTCTTCGAAGTCGCTGGCGATCTCTAGAAACTCGTTCACCTCGTTCACGGTCGGTTGTTTCAACATCAGAAGTATCCTCCAAGTGACTCGTTGACTACGCGGTGTGCGTATCGACGCATTGTCTTGTCTCGTCCGAAAATATCTTCCAAGTACTGAATGAGTCGTTCGGTATCGCCCGAGGCGACACACTCTCTGAGTTCGGCCACGTCCCGTTTCTGGACGGCGAGGTTGTGGACCGCGACAGGTCCGAGAACGTCCTTCTGGTACTCGGCGTTCCCGTTCATCTGATTCACGAGGGCCGGAGAAGAGCAGACCGGACAGTCACACGCTTCGAACGACGCATCGTCCAGCGGTGTCGTCTCGACGAGCGACTGTTGATACTTCCCGTTGATCGCGTTCTGGAGATACGTGCTGGAGTCAAAGGAGTCGACGCCCATCCCGACGAGCAGCGGAATCGACCTGCTGCCGATTCCGAGGACGTGGAGGGGCAGTCCTCGCATATCCCAGTCGGCGAGGACCTCACGACAGTCCGTGACAGCCTGGATGAGTGCGTCGCGGTCGTCTTTCTTCGGGACCAGGCTCCCGAGGGCGACACCGTCGAATCCCTCGCGCAGGACTGGTGCTGGGACTTCTTCGGTAACGATTTCGAGGAACTCGTCCATCATCGAGTAGTTGTACCCGTGGAGCGTGAGGTAGAGGCCTCCGTCGAAGTCTGCCGTCAGCGAGAGGAACTCGCGAATATTCATCGCAGTCTTCTCGGCCTTCTCGATCCGAGTCGCGTGGTCGTCGTCCGGAGCAATCGGGTGGTCTAAGTTGACCAAGATCTCGCCGCCGAGATCGCGCTGGATCTCGTACACGGTCTCCTGATCCATTTCGACCTCGAAGTTCGTCCCCTCCAGTCCGCCGTCACCAAGGAATTTGAACCCGCCCGAGTCCAGAAAGAAGATTCCATCGAGCGGCTCGAACATCTCCCACTCCTTGATCTGGGTGCTTCGGTACGTGTCGAAGAGGTCCTTCGAGATACCGAAGTCCGTGAGCGACGACACGGAGGTGATGATTGTGTCGAAGTACTCGGTCGCTGCGACTCCACCGACATCGTCGTGACCGACAGCGAGTTCTTTCACGGTTCGGTGGATGCCACCACCGAACATGCTTCGCTTCCGACCGCCGCCGTAGAAGTTAACGACCGGGAACATCGTCGGCGTCTCCAGCGTGTTCCCACCGACGCGGAGTTCACCTGCCCGAGCGTCGCCAGTCGTCTCCTCGACGGTGAAGGAGAACTCTTCGAGAGAGCGTGCGCGCGACATCAGTCACTCGCCGCGCAGGATCGTCCGCCATCACAGTTGTCGTCGGGCGTCTCGTCGACGATGGCGGCCGTGTCCCCGTTCAGGAATCGCTTCAGTTTGTGTCCCATCTCCCCGATCCCGTCGCCACGGACGTAGTGGACTTCGGCCTCGACTTCGTCGGCGAGACCGTCGAGCGCGGCTCGGTAAGCCGCGCCGCCAACGACGACGACGCGGTCGTACGTGCCGGCGACGCGGTCCGTGAGTTCCGAGAGAACCTCGGGCCGGAGTTCTGCCGCTCGCTCGCTGTCCATCCGACGGTCGTACGGCTCGATCTCCGTCTCTGGGTCGAGTAGTCCGTGTTCTGCAGAGAGGATGCACACGTCGACCGCGAGCTCTCCACCCTTTTCTCCACGCGATTTGTGTATGATTTTGAAGAAGTATCCAGTGTACAGTTCGAGGGCTGGAACCGCTCCCGTCGTGCGGTTTTTGCTGTCAGAACAGCCCTGAACGAGCAGTGTGGTCATACTATGTCATTAGATCGCTCACCGATAATTGCTTCGATAGAATTACTCCACAGAAATTACAGTAATCTAACACGAACCCCCGGTACTAAAGTTATTTAGTGCATATAGACACAATTCCGATTTTAGGGTATTTCGGGTGAGAACCCCACTTAGCTTTGGATGTTTAAATTCCTGGATTTTGTCTAGAGATAATCCGGCGCGCAAATCTATAGTCAGGAACTCGATATGTCACGATACAGATTTAGATACCGACACGATTTTGCACATCACACATCCTCTTGGATGCTATAGTTCAATGCTCTATTGTTCACAAAGAACATTTAGCCGCTGAACTTTCCTCCGACTGTAGGTGCGAATATAACACTCAGGACTATATTTCCCTATTCTACAGGCCGATAGAACTCTTTGAGGTGGTACCACAGTGAGTAAACTGAGCCAATATTCTCCGGGTTTGCCCTCATCACCGACGAAATGGTTACTGATGAGGCCTACTCTCTGTAATAGAAAGGCTCGACGTGATTCACGACGCTCGCGCGCGGAGCCATAATTTTAGAACTACGCTCACAGTGGGTGGTGAGAGAAATTGCCAGAGAACGTATTATACCAGATTTTGTATACTTCTTCGTGAGTGGCGTCTGATGCTGTAGGTTCAAGCTAATTCAGCTCCTTAGTTCATCTGCGTGCAATTTCCGAACTTAAATTCTGAGCTAAAATCAAAGAACTTTTACGCCAGCTGTGCCTACGGTACCCTATGCTCTGATATTCGAATGTTCCTCTCCATCCCAGAAAGCTACCAGGCAGGCGGGATGGAGATGGACTGAGCCGCCAAGCGGCTGACCACAGCGGGCACCCGTCGTGTAGTCCTGGGTGTACTTATTTGTTGTGGATGTCGCTGACGCTGCTCACTGAAGACCAGACACGGCTGGCCAATCGCAGTGCTGCCCGTGGCGCACGAGTGTCATCAATCAACCGAGACAGCGATGCGACCCACAGCGAAGATGAAAAGAGAAAATCAATACGACGACGATGGCGGAACAGAGCGGAAGACCACCATCTACATCCACCCGAAGGTGGAGTATGCGGGGGCGGTGGACATCGCAGGACGAATCCTGTCTGACCCCCACGTAGCGGAGGCACTGAACTGGGCGATGGAGGTGGCTCAGGGGCTGGTGTGACCGCCTTCCTTCGTCTAAAGTTGTCACGACGGAGGTCGAGGGGTCCGACCCGGTAGAAGGAGCCACGGGTACGGAGTACGATTACCACACCCTTTTTCGACCTACCCCGTACTAGTCGAACAACAAACTTGCAGTACTTCGACCGCGACACGGACGACGAACGCTATCCGGACGAGATCGCGCACCTTCTCGGCGGACTACTCCACAACCGCCAACTGTTCGACGAGGACGACGGTGACGGTCGCCCGTTCGTCACGAACGCCGTGAAGTACGCTCGTGAGAGACAGGATCGGCGGGACTCGACACCTTACGACGGCGACAACGAGTTCGTGAGTCGGGTTGTAGACATCTTCGACTTCCCGTCGCTCGATTTTCAGGCCGACAGTTGGGAGACTGTCGAGCGGATGCACCGGGAGACACAGCGTCGTGCGGAATCGACCGCTGCAATCCTCTCCGCGCCGACCGGGTTTGGGAAGACGGAGGCGTTCCTCGGCGGACTGTATCAGCTACTACTCGACGGACGGCAGTCCGGTGTCGCCATCGTCTACCCCCGGAACGCGCTACTGCAGGATCAGCTCGGTCGGGTTCTCGAACACGTCCACCGAATCGAAGAACAGACGGGAAACCGGCTGTCAGTCGGACTCTACACCGGTGGCCAGCCGTGGAAGAACAAGCACGTTGGATCGAAACGCTACGTCGAAACCTCTGTCGGTGGAAGCGACCGGCTCTCTCTCACGAACTGTTGGTGCGGTGGTGACGGAGAGACACACACGTTCAACGTCACCCGGAACAAGCAGGGGTACGACATCGAGTGCGAACACGACCCGAGTCACAGCTTCGATCATCGAGACCTGATCCTCCCACGGAAGCAGGTGGTGTTCGGCGACCAACCAGATATTCTCTTGACGACACTGGAGTCGCTAGAGAGCTTCGCGCTGAAGCCAAACTACGGCCTTCTCGATCATCTCGACGCCGTCGTACTCGACGAGGTTCACCTGTACACACAACTCCGAGGAGCGCACGCCGCGAACATCGTACGGAACGTCGTACGGAACGTCGACGCTGTCTCCGAGGACCCGCTCCAGTGGATCGGATCGAGTGCGACCATCGACGACCCCGAACGGTTCGGTCGTCGAATCTTCGGGACCGACGACGACAACCGGATCGACACACTCGAACCGCCCGACAGCGACTACGACGACAGCCACGAAGATCACGTCCACTACTACTTCGCACAGTCGCCAGACGACTTCGGGGTCTCTTCGATGGCGATCCAGCAGTTGATGCTGCTCGGTCACACGTTGACCGGACCCGACGAGGATGGACAACGAGGGAAGGTCCTGTCGTTCATCGACAGTATCTCTCAGGTCAACCAGAAGTCGAGCCAGTTCGCCAACGCAGACGCGACTCGGCAGCTCTGGCAGTACCACTGCGGCAGCGACGATGTCGAAGACTGGCCAGCAGTTGCGTCCTCGTTCGGCCGCGAGTTCGTCGACGAACCGCTGACCACGACACGAGTGTACGCTGACGAGGGGTTCGACGCGGAAACCGCCGCCGAGAGTGATCTCCTGCTCTCGACGTCGTTCCTGGAAGTCGGGATCGATGTCGGAGACATCAACGTTGTCACACAGTACCGGACACCGTGGGACCTCTCGTCGTTCCAACAGCGAGCGGGGCGCGCAGGTCGGGAGGAAGGAACGGACGCGCACGTCGTCGTGTTCCTGTCCAACCTGACCGGCGACGCCAATATGTTCTACCGAGCCGGGCGGTTCCTCGACTCGGACATCCGGACACCGCTGAAGACCGACAACCCCGTCGTCGAGTGGATTCACGGGGCACTCCAGCGGTACAACCAGTGTGCGACGGAAGTCTATCGAGAATATCAGAAGGGCTTCACCGACGAACGGACAGAACACGAAGATTTCCTCGACCGGTTCCTCCGAGACGAGTTGGGATACGACGCCGTCTTCGAGTTGCTCACCGATCCACAATCGTTCTTCGACGGTCGGTTCGACCGGCCGTTCGAGGTTCCGAGGGAGTCGCTGTTGTCGGAACAACTCGTCGGTGAGGCCAGCAAGGCACTGACAGAACTCGCCGAGCGAGAGGGGGAGGAAATCAAAGAGATTGAGTCCTACTTCGGGATGGACGACGGGACTGTAGTTCGAGGGAGTGAGGCCGTCCAGGAGTATGTGTTCCGGGTCCGTGACCGTATCCTCGACCTCGTCAAGAGCTATCGAGGGCAGGTGGGCGGGTACGTCTCTAAAATCGAGGATGCTGGAGAGGACGCACCGGACGCAGTCGGAGAGGTCCGCAGTTCGTTGAAGCGGCTCCAGTCGGAGACGACCGCGATCACCGGAGATGCATCGACTGCCGAAGAAGCAGTAGACGAGTTCAGCGGCGTGGTCGGTGAGCTGTTCGGGCTCGTCCCTCAGTTGATGGAAGTTCAACGAGCAGCCGACAAAGCATCTGACGAGACTGTTCCTGATGTCGACACACAGCAGTTGAACGACGCGAAAGACGCTATCGGTCGTCTGGACACGTTACAGTCCGACGACAAGCTCGAACGCCACTACGACCGACAGACCGAGGTTTACTACCTCCAGAGCGCGCTCGGTGAGTTCGAAGAGTATCTGGGACTGGGAGAAACGTCGTATCGGAGCCTCTACGCAGTGAAGCATCTTCTCAGAGGGTGCTACTACGTGTACCAATATCTGGAGGTCGCGGGCGAGGAACCCACGGAAGAGGTGTGGTTCGTTCCGCCCGACTACTTCGGATCGAGCGGCCAGTTCATCACGGTATTCGACGACGAGAACGGCGTCGGCGGCGATCAGGAATCTATCGACAGCATCGTCAACACCTACGCGCCGTACCGGAGTGAGTATCAGTCCAACGACAGCACGCTCCAGGCGTTCCTCCCTCGGACGGAGGTGACCGACGACGGGACGGTTCAGTTCAACTACTCCAACTGCGTCGAGGGACGCGAGCGTGAGGGGATTCTTATTCCAGACAGTATCCAACTCACCGAGTTCGAGGACCTCGCTGGCGAGGAAGCTCAGAACATCGTCCAGTACTGCCCCACCTGTTACAACCTGACCGACGGGAAGTGTCTCCGGCACGACACCTACAAAGAGGGGAAGATCCACGCCGAACCGGAGGTGGCGACACAGGTCACAGACCTGTCGGTCGAGACTAGCGTCGGTGACCTCGCCCTCGCAGACCTCTCACCGACGGTGACGTTGCAGGGAGTGACGCTAGAAATCACTCCCGCGCGACCGATGTACATCGACGGCGAGACTGTCTACCAGTTCGGCGACGGACAGGTCGAACAGCAGATCGAGAGTCCGGAGCGTCCGCTGGGATTCAATCTGAGCACCCGCGGACTCGTGTTCGACGTGGAGCCGTTCCTCGACAGCCTCGGTGAGGACGTGCGGTCACTCGTCAAGCAGTATCAACGAGACGAGGCGGATGTCTCGTTCGAGTACGTCGTCTACCATACGACGGCGCACTTCTTCCTCCAGCTCGTCAGCGATGTGAGCAGCGTGAACACGGCGAATCTTCTGTACGGATTCGACGAGGATGCTGGAGAGGTGTACGTCTTCGAGCAGACCGAAGGCGGACAGGGAATCGTCGATCTCACTTTCGAGGAAATCGGCCGAGACCCGGCTTCGGTGCTGGAGTCGCTGGTTCGCGTGGGGTACAACGCGCAGGTACTCACCGAACGTCTCTGGGCAGACGAGTCGTTCGTGGAGACTGTCAGGGACGGCTCTCATAACGAGGACGACATTCGTGCGGCTGTCGTGGACGCACTGGACGCTCCGTTCGAGGACGTACGACAGCAGGTCACACAAGAAGTGCTGGCGACGGTCGACCGCTGTCATCAACTCTCCTCCGACACGTCGTCGCTCTCACTCGACGAGGCGTTCGCGGTGAAGCACACTGTCGCCGCCGAGCAGATCGCCGGAGAGCAGGAGTACCCCGAAGCGGCTGTCGAGGACGCCGTCGATGCCGAACTGGATCACAACCGGTTGAAGACCCTCTTCCACTCGCCCGACGTGGACGACTGTGTCGAGAATCTCCACCTGTCCGGGTGTATCGCTGGCGTCGAACAGGGCGACGCACTCAGCTACGTTGTCGTCGAAGCACTCCGCGATCATCTCACGGCGAGTGTCGACACGGCGAAGACAGTCGAAACGATGTTCCGGACGGAAGCCCCACCAGCAGCAGAGTTCGATGCCACGAGCATTTTCCTCGACTTCTGACGGGCTGGGGTATCTCCTCGGATTCGCGCTGTGCCGTTCCTCCAGCGTAGCGATCCTCTCACCGTGGTTGAGTGATGTTCGAATCTCCCTCCCGACCACCGACCGCGAGTGTCCGCGTCGGGGACAACTTTCCGAGATACTTGACTCGTTTTCCGAGACCGACGTTCGAGTCTTTGTCAAATCTGACGAGGAACACAACGAGTACATCCGCCGGCGGTTGCCACACCACGTCGACTTCAAGACAGTCGACGACCTCCACGCGAAGGCTATCGTGACGCCGGAGTTCGTCTACGTTGGGTCGGCGAACATAACGATGGGCGGGCTTCAAGACAATCGGGAACTGTGTGAGGTGATCGAAAACGAGTACAGGAGTGTGGAATCGTTCCTCGGGTCTGAACTCGATCTAGGTGAGTAGCCCTCGCCAGCCTCCATCAGATTTGGAGTACTGATTGTCGCACGCACCACTGGCAGTACAGGTCACTGAGGTGGATCGTCGACTCGCTCGATCTCCGCCACGAGATCGGCGTCCGCACAGACCGCCTCGAAGGCGTCTCCGTGGAGACGGTCGACCGCGTGGTCGCTGTCGACGGTCGGATCGTCGAACCCCAGTTCGGAGGCGATGTCGCGGAACACCCGAGCCAACAGTGCGTCGACAGTACCGACCGTCTCCGACCGGCGAAACCCACCGACGAGTCGCGACACGTCGTGTGTTCTGTCGGCGACGCGGCGAGCCGCCGGTGTTGTCCCGTCGGCGACGAGCTGACGGAGCCAGTCGGTCACCTCCGGCTGTAGCTTCGCGGCGGCGTCCCGGTTGAACGCGACGACCGCCAGCCCCGCAGCCGGGCGGTCGACGCCGGCGGCGGCACGCCGGAGGAGAAACTCGGCGCACAGCCGGCCGCTCGCGTACGTCTTCCCCGACCCCGGAACGGACGCCTGAACGAACAACCCCGCGTCGGCTTCAAGCGCGGCGTCGACGATCCGGCGTTGTGTGTCGTTCAACGGTGGGCGTTCTGCCGCTCCACGGCCGTCGCCGTCAGTCACCAGTGAACACCTCCGTGGGCGTCACGGTCTCCGTGTCGATCTCCGCGAGCAACGGCGACGGTGGCACCGTGGTTCCGTCGGGGTCGTGTCGCGGTCGCGTGCAGACGAGCGTGTCGCTCGCCGCGGAGACAGTGTCACGGAAGTGGTCCCGCACCCGATCTTCCGACCACCTTGCCCGGACCCCGAGCGGTGAGTCGTCACGACGCCACAAGCGTTCTTGCAGTTCGGGTGGGAGACTTCCCTCTCGTGACTCGATCCACCCGCCCTGTCTGAGCCCGACTGCGACCACCACGTCCCGCGACAACCCCCAGGTGTCGTTCGCGTCGATCACGTCGAGAGCGTGGGCATTTGCGTGTTCCCGTCGGCCGGCACGCAGCCCGCCGACAGTCTCGGCGAGTTGTGCGACGAGCGCCCACGAGGGCGACCTGTCGGTCTCGACTCGGCGTTCGTACTTCTCGACCACCTCCGTCACGAGTTCCTGCGTCCGGACGACCGCCCGCGCTGTCTGTGCCGTCCGGGCCAACCTCGGGTCGTCGCGTCGACGACGTGCTGGAACCACTCTCTCCTCGTATGCGTCTAACACCGGAGACAGCGCTGGATCGACGGCCCCGGGCTGTGGTCGTCCCTCGTAGTGGTGCTCCTCGACCCACGCACAGTACGCCTCTGTCACCGGGGGTACCTCGCTGTCGGCGGCCCGACGACACCACTCCACGGTCGGCCGTTTGGGCGCCTCGTCGGTCTGTGGATCGTCACGGAGCGTCACTCGGAGTGACGACAACGCTCGGGCGTCCACCGGCGTGTCGGCGTCAGTCGGCGTGTCGGCGTCCACCGACTCGTCTGGATTCGCCGCCTCGTCTGGACTTGCCGCCTCGCCTGGGTGCGTCGCGGGTGACGGCAGTTCGTCGGTGTCTGCTGGACCGCCCGGTCCCGTCGACGACGGCGGCGTCCACTGGTACACCAACGGTTCGAGAAACGTCTCACAGGAACAGGGGTCGGGGTCGAGAACGCGACAGCAGGCGGCAACGAGACGGTACGGCAGCGTGTCGGTGAGCGGGAGCTGTGTCCACGTCGCCGTCGAGAGATCGTGTCGGGCCGCTGCGTTCGCGAGCGGTGCCTCGTACGCCTCCGGGTCCGGGACGACGACGGCTACGTCACTGGGTGACCCACCGCTGTCGGCGTAGTCGGCGACCACCGACAGTACACGGCGTGCTTCCGCCGGACGGCTGTCTGCGAGTATCTCCACTCGCGTCGTGTTCTCGGTGTGGCTCACGGGTCGATCACCTCTCGTCCAGGGTCGTCGACCGCACACACAGCCGCGAGCCGGTCTCGTATCGTCGGCCCCGTCGCCGCACGGAGGTAGAGGTGCACGTCGACGGTCGTCTCTGCACCCAGCACGCGGAGGAAGTCCGCCAACGTCGCCGGCAGTGACGCCGTGCCCGCGACCGTGACCCGGTCGACGGTCTCGTAGGCGGCTTGCCAGGCGTCGTCACCGTCGGCGGCGAGCGTCCGTGTCGCGGCCCGGATCACCGTATCCGGTGCGGGTGCCGGGTCGACCCGCCGTGTGAGCGCTCGTTGGACGGCGACGGCCGCGTCGACACGAGCGTGGCTGTCGCGGTCGGCCGGTGGCGAGGTCTCATCTGCCGCCGTCCGGAGTGCGTCGAGCCGCTTCGGGTGGAACCCGGTGACCGTCTCGATCTCCGAACGGATCGCCTCGACTACCTCCGGTCGCTCTGGCAGCCCGGTTCCCGTCGACACCGCGAGGTCGGTGTACCACGCTACGCCGTCACGTCGCGCGTTCTCGAGGACTGTCTTCAACTGCCACAGTCGGTCGATCCTGTCGAGTACCGCCGTCTGTCCGCCGCTGCTCCCGGTGACGCGTCTCGCGACCTCGAGCAGCCGGTCGAACTCGAAGTTCGTCTGCGGACAGTCGTGTTCGCGGAGCTGGTCGCGGAGGTTGCGTCTGTGTGGCTGGACGGTCGTCACGACGAGTTCGCGTGACTCCGTCGTCCGCTGCGCCCGGTCACGGAGCGTCGGTACGGTGTCGACGTGGACGGTGAACGGGACCGACGAGGTCCTGGCGTACTCCCGTGTCTCGAAACTCACGCCGAGTGTATCTCTTTTTCGCCGGAAAAGCGTTTCCTGGATCGTGCTATACGGTTTACTAGTAGGGATCTCTGTGTTGAGCGGTGCTCTGTGGTGGATTTGGCGGGGTGGCAGGGTGTGGATAGCACTGTGGTTTAGATTCTGAAACTGCAGTATGGCCACCCGGGACCCCACACACGGGGGAACAGCGAATCGTTGGATCACAGCGAACCAGTCACTCTCAGGGCCGGAACCCATCCAGTTTCAATAGGTGACAAGGGTCAACCCTTCGACATCCTGAAAATCAGCGTCATTCGAGACCACTGGCTCCTCACGGAGCAACCCGTGGGCGGCAATTACCGAGTCGGCGCCGTCGAGGTCTGAGAGCGTATCGGACTGCAAGTGCTTCCCATTCAGCGATCCCGCCTTCCGAGCGACTGTCGGCGTGAGCTCAACTGTAGATCGACTTCGCTGGAGTCGTTCGTATAACTCTCGGAGTTGCCCACCGACCGCCTCTGAGGTGGTGTTCCCGATTCCAGTGTATGCCTCCCAGAGAACGATTGTCGGGATTCGCGTAGGAACGTCCGTCTCGTTGAGTTCTTCGGCCTTCACGCGAGCGGCCTCATTCCCATCGACGAGCGCGCCGAGGTACTGTGTGTCGAGGATCACTCTTGCGGCTCCTGCCCAGGTGGCGCCACACCAACGCTCCCGTCAGTCGCTTCCGCGACACTGAAGTCTGGATTGATGTCAGCTGCGTCGTCTGCGAAGTCCGTCAGCGAATAGTCCTCGACCAGTCGCTCCAGCGTCTCACCGAGCGTTTCTCCCTCCCGCGTTTCAGACTTCACTCGAGCGTAGAGGTCCTCACTCACTCGGATTTGTCGCGTTCCCATACCCTGCTGTTGACGCCGTTGACACAATAAGCTGGTGCTGATTCGGTACGTCGGCACGGGCGACTAACAATGGCGGTGGTGGAATCATCTCAGGGATGTGCGTTGTAGCCATGCAGACCCGTTTCTCCGGTCGGTTCCAGACAGACCCGTTTCTGGTTGGAGTCGAGACTGATCAAGCCTCGCAACCGTAACGATTAATCAACAAATCCAATTCGCCAGCATCTTGTGTTGGTTGGCATGGCAGAAGACGATCCCGAGCAGGCGGTCACTCCTCGTCGTCTCGTGACCGGCGGTAGACGGCGTAGCCGAAGCCACCGACGAGGATCAAAAGACCCGCGAACGGGAGACTGTCGAACTGGTCGAGCGGGGTGTCGTCGGGACCCGCAGGCTGCTACGTGTCGGAGCTTCGCGGACTGCTCGCCGCGGTCGTGCTCGGAGGCTGCGTCGTACTCGCGGGTGTCGGGGTGGTCGTCGGCGTGGCTGTCGGCGTGGCAGTCTCGGTGCTGGTCGGGGTCGCAGGTGCAGTCACTTCTATGCGCCTCGTCCGAGTGTCGATCGCTCCTTCGTCGTCTATCACTTCGAGCGTGACCGGGTATGTCCCGGGCTCTTCGAACGTGTACTCGACTGTCACCCCGGTCGTGGTGCTCTCGTCAGGGCCGAACTGCCACCGGTACTCGACGACCTCTCCATCACTGTCCGTGGACGGCTCGCTGTCAAACGTGATCGCGGTGCCCGTCACTGGGGGGACGGCGTGTACTCGAAGGCGGCAGTCAGGGGTTCATTCCCGTTTCCGAGGCCGTAGACGGTCTCTCGCGTCGGGATGATCACCTGTCCGTTCGTGACGCCGGGAGACGCTGAAATCGTCCCGTCGACTTCGGTGATCCCGTAGAGAGAGCTCTCCAGCCTCGTACGCCCAGATCAACGTCCGTTCGGTGGCGATGGATACACCGGCGATGTCGGACCGTCGTCCGGATCGACTGACGACCACGTCCCCGGACTCCGGGTCGAGTCCAAGGGTGTCTCGCCTGGTCGAGACGTAGAGTCGGTCGAAAGCCAGTGCGAACGAGTGGTACAGCGAGTGGACACCGGAGTGGAAGTCCGTGTCGTGCGTCCAGTTCACCTCTCTTGACGACGCGTCTACGGCGTACACCATGGTGTCGTCGCCGCCGACGAACACTTGATCCGCGGTGGCGGTCGGCGTCTGGACAATCTCCGTCCCGACGTCGGCCGACCACGCTCGCTTACCGTTCTTGAGGTCGTACGCGACGACACTTCGACCGTCACCAGCGAACAGGGTCCCGTCGGCGGTCGCTGGTGGTGTCGTCGCTCGGTATGCAGCGACCTTCGAGCCGTCGGTCGCCGAGAGCACGTCGATCGTGCCACCGCCGCCGACGTACACGGTCGCGCCGTCGGCGACGAGTGAACGGTACACCGCATCGGAGGCGGTCTGCTGCCACTTTCGTTCGCCGGACGCGAGGTCGAACGCAAAGACGTTTCGGTCCGCCGTCCCCACGACCAGATTGCCACCGGCGACGACCGGCCCCGCCGACTCGTGGCCGGCGCCACATACACGCAAACCCCCCAGTCGTGCGAGTATGGACCGGGAATCGCAGTTGAGATGTGCGCTCGGGTGGCACCGCCTGTACCGAGATCACTCCGCTCAACGGCGTCTTCCCACTCCTCACGGCCTTCCAGCGATGCACGGAGCGCCGTCTCGTTTGCCGACACATGCAACTGATCAGTCAACACGTAGACGGTGTCGTCAGCAACAAGCTCTCGCCGTAGCGCCTCCAGTGCGGGCGGGTGGGGTACAACAGCCAGTTGGAGCCGCTTGTCCGGCCACCTGACCGTCTCACCGCCTGTCGCACGCGATAGCTTCGCTATCGGAATGTCAGAGTCCGTCGTATGGAGGACTTGCGTCTCAAGCCGAGCCGCATCACTGTCGACAAACACGATCGCGTCGGACGCGAAATACTCAATAGGCTCACTAACGATCCGAATCGGCTGCTCGGACGCCGGCTTGCCGAGAAGGAGAACTGTGTCCGTGTCCGAAACACGAGCGTCGCTCTCGGCTTCGGTGATTGACGGCGGCTCGACAGATTCTGTCGGTGTCACCACCTCCGGCGATGCACTCTCATCGGCAAGGAGCGACTCTTCAGGACTCGGCTGGTCCGGAAATGGATCAAACGGCTAACCAGCCATCACTATCACCAGAGGACCGTCGAATGGGAGATTTCTAGACGCAGTGGCCTGTTTCAAGTATATCTACAATTAGACAGTCACAGTATAAAAAAGAAATCGGCCACCTCACCGCCCGGACACAGAAGTCACATCAAGCAATATAGAGGGTGCACCACCTTCTATCTGCGTTGCACATCAGCACTGGAGGACTCTAGACCCTTCTGGCATGGTTCTATTGGAATAACTAGTAATAAACCTCCTCCGCCACCAAAGGACCAGAAGCAACAGAGACGCGTTGTATAACACCGTTCAAGACGTGAGAGTGGGAGCAGGACGTTTCAACTGCTAAGAAATGTTTATACAACTGTACAGACTACGTTGAGATATGAGCAGTGACCGACAGTCTGTTCGGGTTTCTCTCCCGCCGGAACTCGTTGAGCGTCTCGACAGGGTTGTCAAGGACGGCGCCTTCGAGTCACGATCAGATGTGCTCCGATATGGCGCTCGGCTCGTCGTTCGTGAAGAGCATTTAGAACGCCTTCACCAGCAGGCGGACAGCAAAGCGCGGAGGGATGTCGAAGAGCGACTGGATCGAAAGCGTGTATCTTGACATCGATGTCACTCTCGCGGAGCTGAAAGCTGATGACTGGCCAGCAAGTGATATTGATATCGACTCTGGCCAGGTAGAAAGCGAAGGCACTCCGTCTTTCCAGCGGATCGCCTCTATCGCCGCCGGGAACTGCTGTAATCGGTCATCGAGAACCGCGAGCGGGTGTGCATCGAGAACCGTCGAACCGTACCGATCGACCGTTGTGTCCTTGTGAGTGAGCTGGATGTGACAGCGTCCGAGTTCTGAGTGATCTGCGTCCTGATGAAAGCCGAGCATCAGGTTCCGATCCGGTTCGACCCAGTTGATCCGATAGTACTCGTGGTCAACACCAGCGGGATACCAGAATCGAATCTCCAATCGTGCAGTCTCCGCGTCATACGAACCACCCAAGAACGCTGTCGGATCGACATCCGCGATTATGTACCGCGGTCGGCGTCGAGATGGCTGATAGCGCACGGCCTCGCAGCCTGCCTGGCTCGTCAATCGATCGTGAACGTCCTCCAGAAGTGTCCGCTGTGTATACCGATCGCGACCGGCGAGAAAGATCATTAGTGAAATGTGGACTAGCTCGTGGCCCGGTCAGCCACACCGGTTACGTGCTCGCGTGCGGCTTCGACATCCGAATAGAGTTCCAGTGCGTGTTTGATGAGTCGGCGGTCTGCCTCGTTCTCGCGCCAGAACTCAATGATATCTTGCCGGTCCCGAAGTTCCGAACTTGTGAGCTCCCCGTCAGCGAGCGACTGTTCAACTTCTTCCCACGTCTCAACATTATAGGTCGTCTGCCACTCCTCAATCTCTTCGGTGATTGTGGCCAACTCGTTCCGTAGCTCCTCGCGGGTGTTCTCAGTGATCAGCGTTCGTATTTCCTCAAAGAGCAGTCGTGTGTAGTCCGGCTGGTAGCACGTCGTCTCACCGGTTTCGATACGACGTAGTTGCCCCTGTTCAGCGAGCGCCTGCAGCTCCTCGCTGGTCGTACTCCAAGCAGCGTCAGCCTGCTCGCTGATCCAGTTGACCGAACGTGGTTCCTGGAGTGTCTCGGCGACCGATCGGATACGCTCTCGGGCACTCATCGAGTTACCCCACGACTGGACGCCCTCTGGTGAAGACTCAGGCATTCTGACTACCTCTACCGGTGAGATTCGCCCCCCACTCTCATATATATTTGTATGCTCCTGTATAGTCACGAGCTCATCGACGCGACACTCCAGTCACACGGCTACCGGCTCAAGCATTCGTTAAGTAGTAGAGGAAGACGGTATCGATAACCGGAATCGCCTCTCCGGCGCACACAAGACGCGAGGGTTGATACACGCTCGTGCAGACACGACAGACGTGTCGACTCGTCAACTCGCGGAGCCGGCGGTGCTGGCCACGACGAAGCGACGGCTGTTCGGGAGCGACGAGGAGTCCGGGCGGTACGTCGTCGCGGACACCCAGTTCACCGTCGACGAGTGGCTCAATGGCCAACCCGTATCGATGGCACTTCGAGAGACACTCGCGCCGTTCAACCACGTGCAGGTCGGATCGGGCTACCCGGATCTCGTCGGCGTCCACAATCTCGACGACGAGCTGTTGGCGGTCGACCGCGTCGGTGACCGCCGGCCACTCGTCGCCGTCGAAGCGAAGGGGTTCACCGACGGCGACACGGTCGATGTCGAACGCGGGATCGTTCAGGCGTACGACCGACTCGACGAAGCCAACGTCGCGTTCGTCGCCGCCCCACGACGCGGAGTCGGACAGGCGGCACAGACGATGGCCGCGGAGTTGAACGTCGGCTTGCTCGGTGTCGACGCCGACGGCGGGGTCACACCGCTCCACAGACCACGCGTCGTCGGCGGGGGTGCTGGCACGGACGGCCCCGCCGCTGCCGTGCGGTTCCAAGCGTCGCCACAGGGTGTCGCCCGGAGTCCGTTCGGGCTCAACCACCCGAAGAACTACCTCGCGGTCCCGCTGGCGGTCGTCGCCGGCGGGGAGACGGAGACGACGTACTGCGAGGCGGCCGTCGACGCGTTCGATCACGCCCGGCGTGGCGCCGTCGCGTTGGATCTCGTCGAACGCCGCGGTGACGGGCTCCGACTTCAGCCACTGGGTGCCGAGGTCGTCCGAGCCACGCGGTGTGTCGAGGGGAGCGTGGCGGCGGCACTCGACCGGATCGACGGCTGGAGCGGGTCGCGCACGCGGTTCTGTGATCTCGCGCCACGCTGGGGTGATCTGACACGGCGGGTGTTGTACCACTACCCGGCGACGGAGACGCTCGTGACGGAGCTGCAACGGCTCGCCGACGACGGATACGAGACGCCGTCGGTCGTCGAGGTGGTGCGTCGACTCCACGCGCTCCGGCCGGCGTTCGCGGTCGAACTGTTCGTCCGCGGGAGTGACGCGGCTCGGCGGCGGGTGCTCGATGACGCGGGCGAACTGCGAGAGAGTGCGCTGTCGGAGCCGAGTGTCTACCACTCACCGACGCTGTTCCAGTACAAGACGATGCTGTACCACGCGGGACTGCTCGCGGAGTCCGGGACGGAGCCGTCCAAGATAGACGACCCGGAGGCGACGAACTGGGGACTGCGTGATCCGCTGTCGCGGCCGGGGTGAGTGAGTAGGGGTACGTCTCGTACCCACATGTTTTCGAATGTACATCCGTCAGCAGGTGCGAACGACGTACGACCACGCTGTGGCCACCGAAACTGCTATCTATCTATGTGCAGAACTTGCACACAGAATGAGCGCGGGTAACGATCCCAGGCGGGTTCACTTCCAGTCGCCGGAGTACCTCGTCGACCGGCTGGACGCAATCGCAGAGCTGTTCGACACGGATCGGACGGATCTACTCGTCGAGGCGATCCGCGAGTACATCGAAGAGACGGCCGACAGCGAGACGTTCCAAGAACTCGTTGCGACGAAGTACTACGACGGCCAACTCGAGTTCGAGACAGTCGAGCAGTTAGTCGGGACCGAGAGTGCCCAGCGACTCCGTCTCCTCAGAGCGGATCTCGAGGGCGAACCACTCGATCTCGCTGCTCCCGACGACACTGACATCTACGACGGCGAGGCGACAGCGGTCGACACCGCAGGCGACGACGAGCGATGAGCGACCGGCGACTCCGAACCGTCGTCGCCGACACCAGCGCTCTCGTCAGTCTCGCCGTGCCTCGTGCGGACGCAGCCGTCGGTACCGACACCCCCGATCCGCTCCAGTACCTCCTCACCTCGTGTGACGTGTCTGTGCCGCCGGAAGTAGTGACAGAACTCCGCGACATCGGACAGTATCAAGACATCCACGCCGCGGCTGCGAACAACGTCCTCGCAACACGCAGTCACTACACAGTCGAGGACCCTTACGAGCGTGACGGGACGCCAGACACACGGCCGACGTTCGGCCTTGACGACGGCGAGACCGACGCAATCGTCCTCGCGAACGCGCTCGGCGTCGACGGGGTGCTGACTGACGAGTTCGGTGGAACGAACCTCCCGCTGATTCACGCCGTGTTGCGAGGGCCACGGATCGTCCCGACGCCACGGCTCGTCGTCGACTACGCCCGAAACGGACACCTGAGTCGAGAGGAGGCTCGAACGCTGATCACGGCGATCAGCCCCCACCGGAGCTGGGAGAACAGTCCGTACGTCACGCAACTGCTCCACCATCTCGAAGGGTGACGAGCGAGACGTGAGCTGAAAGCACCCCAGACAAGAGACTGATGAGGTGCAGTCTTGCACGTCCCCGACCAACTGGACAACTCCTATCTCAACGAGTCCGAGTTCGACACCATCGACCGCCGCATCTTCGACTACACACCCGTCGGCGACGACCGTGCAGTCGACGTTCAGTTTTGTCTCCAGGCTACACCCTGCGTGTGACACGACACTCCAGCACCACAGCGGGCAGGTGGAGATAGACGCGATCGTTCCGGCGCGCCGCGACGACGGCCGCCTCTTCGTTGTGATCGAGGCCAAGGGAGGGGCCCAGCGTGCGCTGGCGAAACACAATCCGCTGACTCGTCTTCGAACTTCGAGGTCACTCCCCCCGTCATCGATGTGTAAGTGCAAGTCGTGTAAATGGGATGGGATACTCTAAACACCCATCTACGCTTCTGAAGCCGCCGATTCCTCGACCAACAGACTCCGAAGCACACCATCACGGTCCTCAGTGCAGAACTTGCGTCGTTGTCACGTCTTCCTCTTTTGTCTGTGTACGTTCGTACTACAGGTGTTATTGGTCGCTTGGGTAGATAAAAGTACCCATGTATTGAACCGATCATAGAATAGTGAGATGAGAGGGTGTGTAGCCCTCTCACCAACGGAGACAGCCGTTCTAGCTCATAGCACGCCAGCTACAGGTTCCTCTCCCCTACCCTCCACGTACCGTTTACACATCGATGACGGGGGGAGGGAGTCTGACCGGTCCGTTCGAGCTTACCGCCTCGACCACGCCGTAACTAACTAAGTTGACACCCGCTTGACGGCCGCGAGCTTACACATCGATAGTGGGGGTGTCCGGCAACAACCGACCACGACCACCGGGCGGGACCGCGCTGTCCAAGCTGTATTTTCCGCAATCGTGGCGATTCTCCGAGGACCTCGATTTTGGCGTCGAAGGGGAGCACCAGGAGTCCAAACAGGAGTTCCGAGTGGTCCTCGATACGATTGCCGATCACTCTGGCATCGAGTTCGACGGCGGCACTGTTCCCCGTGCGGTGGTCGACGACTCGTCGTACTTCTCGATCGTCGGACGAGACGAGTCTGTCGACGGGTAGTCTCTCGTATCGTGGCGGCCGGACGCCGGCGGGAGTGAGTCCTCTATCGTTCACTGTGGCAGTACGGTCGGCAGCCGTAGTCGCACCGTCGTCCCGTCAGTCGTCGACTCGACCGACACGTTGCCACCCGCCTGCGTGACGATCATCCGCACCATCCACAGGCCGAGCCCTTTCCCGTGGTTCAGTGGACCCTCCTCGCCGGTCTCCAGAACCTCCGCCTCCATCGCCGGCAGTCCCGGTCCGTCGTCCGTCACGCTGACATCGACCCAGTCGTCTCCGGAGTCGACGGCGATCTCGACAGTGGCAGTCGCTTTCACCGCAACAGCGTTGCTCACCAGTTCGTCAACCGCCTGGCGGAGTGTCGTCGGGACCTGTGCCGACTCGTTGTCTGTCCCGTCTGTGAGAACCGTCGCGGCGTCGTGCTCCTCACGGGTTCGACTGGCGATATCCTCAACCAGCGTACCGGCCGCCGTCGTCGCTCGCTCACCGTTGTCGGGCTGGAGCACCCGTTTTACAAGCGGTGCGAGGCGAATGCCATGGGGCTTGACCCCGTGGATGAAGCCAACAACTCGTAAACCAAACTATTAACTCGAACCATCCTAGACAAGCATGATGTGACGGCACAATCCGCGTCTGGCTTAGTCGGCGAAAACAAGCCGGGTCAGACGCCCCGCCGTCGCCACCAACTAGGTCGGGGAGAAGCCGAATCCACGCCTGTGGAGACTGTGCTCCCTGTGGATTCCCTCGCGGAATCTGCAAAGCGCGTCGTGGAAGCAGGAAGCCTCGGGGCTTGACCCCGAGGCGCTTCACCTCTTTCATTTTCTCCGTCATCGAGTGCCACTCGTCGAGGATGCTCTCGACTCTGGCGAACTGTTCGGCTCGTTGCTCGGGGTCCGACTCTTCGTTCATCAGCTCTGTCCACCCGCGGACCTTCCCCAAGTCGTTCCGCATGTTGTGGCGGAGCACGCGCTGCATGACATCGAGGTGGCGTCTGTGTTGTTGTCGAGCGGTGATGTCGCGCCCCTCGACGACGAGCAGCGATACGTCGTTGTCCTCATCGGTGACAGGCTTCACCGAGAAGTCGATCGTCGCGAGCCCACCGTCGCCGCGGACCTCAGTCTCGTAGCGGACAAACTCCCCGCCCGCGGCCCGCTCGATGGCGTCTCGGACTGCGTCATAAACCGACTCGGAGTGAGTCCACCACCGTGCCTCGAAGAACGGGGTCCCGACGACGTCACTGCGGTCGAACTCGCCAAAGTCGAGGGCAGCGTCGTTGACCTCGACGACTGTCCCGTCGGGCTCTAGGAGGCCGGTGAACTGGAACGTCTGGTTGAAGATGCTCTCGAACCGGCGGGTGCGTTCTGCCTGCTCGGTCACGTCCCGCACGTAGACGAGCATCCCCTCGATGGCGTCGTCGTCGAGCATGTTCCGATACTGCGCTTCGACGTTGAACCAGTCGCCGTCGGGCGACCTGAACCGACACTCGGTCATGGCACTCCGTGAGTCCTCGACACATCCGAAGAACGTCCTCATCGCTTGCTCTCGTCCACTCGGGTGGAGATAATCAAAGAAGTTCTCACCGACGAGGCCGTCGGGGTCGTGGTCGAACACGCGCTGTGCGGACCCACTCACTTGACCTCCTCCCACCCCTGAAGGGGTGGGATTCCCACGGCACGGCACCGCTTG
>ERZ1034486.11-NODE-11-length-67301-cov-5.359798_pt1 | contig 67301 bp, 58 predicted proteins | sample MGYA00520683_ERZ1034486 | MGnify/ENA primary metagenome ERZ1034486 (study PRJEB33760, sample SAMEA4777685) | hypersaline lake metagenome | biome: hypersaline environment; feature: brines | place: Spain | collected 2012-08 | depth 0 m ...
CCATAATATCCCAACGCTCGGGAATCCCACCCCTTCAGGGGTGGGAGGAGGTCAAGTATCGACCCCTTCTCTCCGTTGTTTGCGTGAACTCTCCTACTCTTGTGGTCCACAGCATACCCGGCTCCGACCCACGGTCCCGAGGGGTCGGCTACCGTATCGTTGGATTTTAAAACCCAGCCACTGTTACAATGGTATTCCAATGGCAGACGGACAGCGGAAGCTGCCGCGGCGCACAGTCGTATCAGCAGTCGGTGCGGGAGCAATCACCAGTCTCGCAGGGTGCCAGGGGGGCGGCTCCGGCGGGAGCGTCGACGAGTCAGCACCGTTGATCTCCCACGAGCGGTTCGGGAAAGGCGACACCTCACTCGTCTATCAGACCAGTACGTTCTACACGCCAATCGAGGATCAGAGCGATCAGCCGGCCGCGGCGCCGGCGCTGAAACAACAACACGAGGAGTGGGCAGACAACCACCCCGACTACCGGATCGACGTCGAGTATCCGGCGTTCGGTCAGTGGAAGAACAACCTCCTGACGAGCGCCGCCGAGGGGAACGCCCCGGACGGATCGACGCTCGACTCGAAGTGGGTGGCGGACTTCTACGAGTATCTCCAGCCGTTGAACGACTACGTCGACGACATCGACGACTTTTTCCCGTTCGTCAGGGAGACCGCGATGCGGGACGGGGATCTGTTGGCGGCATGGAAGTACACCGGCTGTCGGTGTCTCTACTACCGGCAGGACGTGCTTGACACGTACAACAACGGCGATCCGCCGGTAACGTGGGAGGAGTTGTTGGAGGTCGGGCAGGCGATTGCCGACGGTGAGGAGATGGACGCGTTTATGTTCCCGTCGTCGTCGGCGCTCGCGAACCTGCCGTACTTCTGGAGCGCCGGCGGCGAGCTGCTCGATGAGTCGGGAGCGCCCGTGTTGGGTGCGGACGCGAACCGAGCGGCGCTTGTCGACGCGCTGGCGTTCATCCGCGACCTGGTAGAGACGGGTGTCACCCCACAACGGGTCGCGAGCGTCGAGGAGATCGAGTTCCTTCCACGCGAGGGTCGCGCGGGCAATCTCGCGATGTTCGTCGGCAACAACGACCAGATCGAACGGAACATCAAGAACCCGATCGAGACGGACGACGAGATTCCCGACGACCGTTGGGAGCGGTGGAAAGTCGCGAAGATCCCACGTCCGGCCGACGGGGAACACACGACTGGTGTCGGCGGGTGGACCGAAGGAACGTTCCGAGAGGGTGACGACGGAGCCGCGGCCGCGATGAAGTCGTTCATCGGGAAGTTTGCAGAACCGGAGTCGATGGGGCGGTACTGTGAGGCGGCGGCGTTGCTCCCGACCCGCGAGTCGGTGTTCGACGACGACGAACTGTACGACCCCGACACCCCCTACCAGGATCGGTTTCGGGAGTTCCTCCAAGACGGGATCGCTCGCCCACCGCGACCGATCTACAGCACGATTGCCTCGGAGTACGTGATCGCCATCGAGAACGTCGTGACCGGTCAGGCCAGCCCGGAGTCGGCGGCCCAGACGATGATCACCAACGTCGCCGACGAGTACGATGCCACCTGAGGCGACGGAGACAACCGCGCTGCACCACAGATGACAACACCCGACTCGACGACCGACCGTTCGTTCGCTCGTCTCCGGGCCGTCGGACGGCGACTGTTGGACCACCCCCTGCCGTGGCTCGCACCGACACTGGTGTTGCTCGCGGTGTTCCAACTGTACCCGATGGTCGAGGCCGTGTTGATGAGCTTCACCAACGAGAGCCTCGTCAGCCCGGACACGGAGTTCGTCGGGATCGAACAGTACGCACGACTCGCAACCGACCCCCAGTTTTGGGAGATGTTGCGAGTGACTGCGATCTACGCCTTCTCCAGTGTCGTGCTCCACGTTCTGCTGGGGTTGGTGCTCGCGTTGGCGATCGATTACGGCGTGCGACGCGGGTTGCGTGGCCACCTCACCACCCGGGTGTCGGTGTTGCTCGCGTGGATCGTCCCCGGGATCATCATCGGGCTCGTCTGGAAAGTGATGCTCGTGGAGAGCCAGTTCGGTGCGATCAACTACCTGTTGGGGCTGGTCGGGGTCGGTCCGGTGCCGTTCCGGTCTGATCCGACGCTGGCGCTGATCTCGACGATCGTCGCTGGCACGTGGCGGGGCACTGCCTTCTCGATGATCATGATCTACGGCGGTCTCCAACGCGTTCCACAGCGGCTCTACGAGGCCGCTCGCGTCGACGGCGCCGGGCGGTGGAACCGGTTCCGACACGTCACGCTCCCACAGCTAAAGTCCGTGTTGTTCGTGACGATCGTCCTGGTGACGATCTACGCGCTCAACACGTTCGACCTGATCTTCGCGCTGACCGGCGGTGGCCCCGGTCGGTCGACACAGGTGTTGGCGTTGTTCATGTACCAGGAGGCGTTCCAGGACAACGCACTCGGCCGTGGGGCGTCAATTGCGGTCGTGATGTTGGTCGCGAATCTCGCGTTGACTGCGGTGTATCTGTACGCGTTCGATGTTTCCGAGGAGATATGACGAACAACGAACCACAGTCGGACGGCGGCACACCCGTCGAGACCGACACGATCCGACAGGAACAGCCGACGAGCCGACTCCGACGGCTCGCCGAGACGATCACCGCACCGGCAACCGTCGACGCCGCAGTGTACGTGTTGTACGCCGTCGCGGTCGTCTTCTTCGTGTTTCCCGCGTTGTGGGTGGTGTCCGCGAGTCTCCGGCCGGAAGGGGAGTTGTTCAGCTACCCGTTTAGACTCCTTCCCTCGGAGATCTCGCTGACAGCGTACCAACAGGTGATCGACGCCGGGGTGGCAACGTGGCTGGTGAACTCCACGCTCGTCACCATCTTGGGTGTCGGTGGGATCTTACTGGTGTCCGTGCCGGCGGCGTACGCCTTCTCGCGGTTCGAGTTCCGTGGTCGGCGTGGGCTACTCGGGATCGTGTTGTTGTTCCAGATGATCTCCCCGGTGATCATCATCGTCCCCCTCTACACGGTGATGTCGACGCTGGGGCTGCTCCGCACTCGCGCCGGGCTCGTGTTGTTGTACGTCGGGATTCAGACACCGTTCTCGATCTGGCTGCTGAAGGGGTACTTCGATACGGTGCCGATGGAGTTGGACTACGCCGCCCGGATCGACGGCTGCAACCGGCTCCAGACGCTCCGGTACGTGTTGTTGCGCCCCGTCGCGCCCGGAATCGCCGTCGTCGGGATTTTCAACACCGTGTTGACCTGGTCGGAGTTCGTGCTCGCGTTTACCGTGTTGCGCAGCGAGAGCCGGCTCCACACCATCTCGATTGGCGTCTACAAGTTCCAAGGCCAGTACGGCAACGACTGGCGCGCCATCGCGGCCGCGAGCGTGATCGGGATGCTCCCGCTCGTTCTCGTCTTCCTCGGACTGCAACGTTACTTCGTGAAAGGACTCGTCGAAGGCTCACTCAAAGGATGACTGACGAACACACACACGACTTTCGACACACGCACGAACACAGGCGCGACTCACACGGTGACACCCCGCCGACTCGGTCGTCCGGTGTCGCGACAGTTGCGGCGTCGCGTCGGGTAGCAACGGACGGCGGGCAACCCCGTCGTCGGTCAGAGACCGGGGTGGCGCTCGAACTGACAGACGTGACGAAGACGTACGGTGAAGCCGCGACAGCAGTCGAGAATCTCTCCGTGTCGCTGCGAGAGGGTGAGCTGTTGGTGCTCGTCGGCCCGTCCGGCTGCGGGAAGTCGACGACACTCCGGATGATCGCCGGACTAGAGGAGCCGACAAGCGGTGACATCCGAATCGACGGCCAGTCGGTGCTCGGGCTCGAACCGGAAGCACGCAACACCGCGATGGTGTTCCAGAACTACGCGTTGTACCCACACATGACCGCCCGACAGAACATCGGCTTCGGGCTCCGGATGACGACGAGCCTGTCCGACGAGGAGGTGGCTGCCGAGGTGGAGTCGGCCGCCGAGACGCTCGACGTGACCGAACTGCTCGACGCCACGCCGGATTCGATGTCGGGTGGCCAACAACAACGCGTCGCGCTCGGCCGAGCGATTGTCCGTGACCCGTCGGTGTTTCTGTTAGACGAGCCGTTGTCCAACCTGGACGCCACCCTACGGGCGCGGATGCGGACGGAGATCCAACAGCTCCAACGCGAGTTGGGCGTGACGACCGTCTACGTCACCCACGACCAGACGGAGGCGATGACGATGGGTGATCGGGTTGCGGTGCTCTCGGACGGGGAAATCCAACAGGTTGCGCCCCCGATGAACTGTTATCACGAGCCTGCGAACCTGTTCGTCGCGCAGTTCGTCGGCGAGCCGTCGATGAACACGCTCGCGATGCGAAACGGGCGTGACGGTTTCACCGGGCCGGTCGACTACCCCGTTGTCGACCCGCTCGCGGACGCCGCTCACGGTGTCGACCGGGTGACGATTGGCGTTCGACCGGAGGACATCAGCGTCGAACCGGAGGCTGACGACGCGGAGACGACACTCCCCGCGAGGGTGGATGTCACCGAACCAGTGGGAGAGCGGTCGTTCGTCCACGCGACACTGGAGGGAGGGCCGAGCGTCACGGCCGCCGTCGAGGGGAGTGCCGGCGTGCGGGAACGCGATCAGGTCGGGCTTCGGCTGCCGCCGGACCGACTCCACCTGTTCGACACCGACTCCGGTGAGGCCATCCACCACCCGGACCGGGAGTCGGCGACGGCGGCGTTCGGGCCAGTCTGAGGACAGTCGTACTCACCGACAACACGCGCAACAACCGTTTGTATCCTCTGAGCCCTGCCCGCGACATGATCACAGGATAAGAGACTTATGGAGGAACTGTTATGAACTCTCAATATCCTGTCAAACAGTGTGGAAAGTGGTTCTTCCAAAGATGCCTTTGGCTACACACACCGGTCTGGTGGCGATCACATGATTGGTGACTCGATGCCTGCGACGTTCGGTGATTCACAGCGTGTGCTACACGATGCGAACGGTCAGACGCCGAGCGACAGTCAGGATATCAAGGTGCCCGGAGGCGAGCGACCCGAGACTGGTGAAGTAGAAACACAAACAGAACAAAGTGTCAAAGAAATGTTAGTACATCTATAAACACGAGAGAACTCTGGTAAAGAGATAGTTCCGTACCACTGTTGTGGGCCGACAGAGTGTCTTCAGCAGTCATAAACCTGTGAACAGTATCATTGTATTCAGCTATCATAAGGCGCTGACGCAGGCACGAAACCGTTTCGTTCTCACTGGCGACTAAAACACGTTATGAAAGGCTATCCAGGAAAAATGAGTAGTAACAACGCATGTATATATTTCTAATCGACTACCCATACACTTTTTAGAGACTAGTCGGATGAAGCAGTCGGAGAAGTGATGTACTGGTTAAACGATTGATAACTGGCCAAGATAGAATTGCTCCGGCCGGGATTCGAACCCAGGTCATCGCCTCGAGAGGGCAATATGATTGGCCGGACTACACCACCGGAGCGTACACAGAACAGTAACGGGTTCCTACTCAAAACGGTGTCGTTTCACCGACGCCGTGGTGCGGTGTGACGTGTCTCCGTCCGGCCGGACAGTCCACCTGCAGGACCGACACGGAGAGATCGACGGGGTCGCCGTCCGCGGACGCGGTTGGCTTCTCCGAACAACTCGGGTACGACCGACTCGGTGGGTTCGACCACGAGTTCACCGACGGCGTCACCGCGCCGGTCGTGGAGTTCGCCCGGCGGCTGTCGGCTACTGCGTCGCGACGCTCGTCTGCATCCCCTCGGAGTTGAACGCCGACCCCGCGCCGTCGCCGTCCAACACGATCACGCCCGCCGACGACCCGGTCAGTTCGCCGAACTCCGAAATCGCGCGGTCCGCGGCGGCTTGTGCGTCCAGCCCCGACTCCAGGTGCCGCACTGCACGCCGCGTGAGGGTGGCCCGAGCGATGTCTTCGCCCGCGCCGGTAGCCGACGCCCCACCCGCCGGACTCGCGAAAAAGCCCGACCCCAACTGCGGCACGTCACCCACCCGGCCCGCGAGCGCGAACGTCCGCCCGCCGGTGGAGGTGGCCGCCGCGAACCCGCCCGTCTCGGGGTCGTGTGCGACGGCACCGACCGTGTCGTGCCCGCCGAACCGTTCGTCGAGCCAGTCGAGATGCTCTCGTGGCCCGCCGGTCGGTGGGTCGGCGTCCGCGTACCGCTCGCGGGTCTCGTCGGTCAGGAGTTCGGCGTCCGTCTCGATCCCGAAGTCGGCCGCGAGATCGACCGCCGGCTCGCCCGCCAACAGGACGTGTGGCGTCTCCTCCATCACGACCCGCGCGGCGGCGACGGCGTCACGCACGCCCGCCAGCGACGCGACCGCCCCGACCGCGCGGTCGCTCGTGGTGATCCCCGCGTCCGTCCGGACCACCCCGTCCGACTGGACCGCGCCGCCGTAGCCGGCGTTGAACCGCTCGTCTGCCTCCAACAGCTCGACTGCGTCGACGACGGCGTCGACGGCCGTCCCCGCGTTCGCGCCCGTCTCGGCCGTCTCGTCTAACACTGCCTGTCTCGGTTCCGGTTCCTCCGGAACACCGCCCGCGCCGCCGTGGCATACGATTCGCACACCGGAGCCTCCGGCGGGTGGTCGGTTAATCGGTGTGGAAGCGGAACTGGGTGAGCTACTGGAGCCGGCGCCGGATCGTGACAGATCGAACTAGTTACAAAGATAGTTGATATTCTGCAGATATGAGCAGCGTTCCGGTGCAGACGGGCGTGTCACTGGGTCGACAGTTGTTCTTCTTTCTGTGTCTGCTCGTGCCAGGGTATCTCGCGGTGCGGGCGTCCCGTTGGGCCAACAGCGCGTCGTCGGACGGCGGTCCGGTGAGTCGGCTCCCTCTGATAGCTGTCGGCGGGTTCGCGTCGCTGGCGGTCGTGGCGCTCTGGCAGCAACTCCTCCCGGTGGTTCGGGTGGTTCCGTCGGCGTTCCTGCCGCTGGAGTGGCTGGTGTTCGAGGACCCGCTGAGCGTTCAAACAATCCCACGGCTGTCGACTCCGGAGTTAGTGAACCTGGTCGTGTCGCAGTCGGTCGTCGCCGTGGTCGGTGGGTACGCCTGCGGAACGACCGTGCGTAGGCTGTCTGCTTGGCGGGGCAACACCTCCCCCGGGCGACCGTGGCAACAGCTCGTCGACAGGACCAACGAGGGTGACAGGGTCGAACTGGTGACGACGAACGGGGAGCGTCTCGTCGGCGAGGTCGCGGCCCCCGAAACGACGAGCGGTGACGACGTACTGCTCAGGAACACCTGTTGGGTGGATCATCCTCGTGCGCGTCACCGGCCAGACGAGTCCACGCTCACGCGGGTCACTCGCGAGGATGTCGCTCGTCTGGCAGTGCAGCGCGCCGACCGCGACGAGTCCTCCGACGACTGAGCCGTCTCTCCGTTCGGGCGGCCGTCTCTGTTCGACAGCCGCATGTCGATCCGTACCGGCGGCAGTATCCTTTTATCGACTAGACCAGAAACAAGTGTATGGACCTCGCCAGCGTCGCCGCCGCAGTCTGGCGATTCGTCACCACGACCGTCGGATTCGTCACCTCACTCGGCGTGGCCGGGGTGGCAATCGCCGCTGTGTTCGCCGTCGTGCGGAAGCGACTCGCCGGGAGCGGACTCGACGGGTTCGCCCGACGACTCTCCCGGCGTCGGTGGGTGCCGGACACGCTCGCGACTGCACTGATGGACGGCGAGCCGGTGGACGTGACCGACCACGGTTTCGCGTGGCTCCAACCCGAGCAGTTCACCGACGAGTCGAACGTCGACCGCAAGGCGTGTTGGCGCCGCGAGTTCAACTTCGCGGAGATCCACCGCGGATTCGCCGCGGATCGCGTCCCGCGCGACGGCGAGACAGGATCACTCACGACGACGTTGGTCGAGACGCTCCGGGGCGGCAACGCGCGGGTCGTCCTCGGCGCGCCGGGCGCGGGCAAGTCCACGCTCGTCCGGCAGGTCGCAGAGCGGTGGGAGATGGGTGAACACGCAGACGACGAGACTGGCGTCGGCTCGGACCGCGTCGGGCGCGTGCTCTACCGCGACCGCGGCAGCGGCGCACCGATCACCGACACCGACGCGGTGGCGAGGGCGATTCGCAACACCCCAGAGCCGGTTCTGGTGATCGTCTCGGACGCGACCCGACCGCCACACCTCCCCGTGTTCACGTTGCTCGACGAGTTCGCGGACGACGAGAATGTGAGCTTCCTGCTCGACTCCCGCGAGACGGAGTGGCGGGACGGACTCAGTGAGACGGCGCGAGCACTTGCGACCGACGACACCGACGCGGACGTGATCGCGCCCGACAGCGAGCGCTGGAGCGAGATTGTGGCCACGAAGAACGACCTTGATACGACCCGACTGACCGACTCGGTAGAGTCCACAAGCGGGCTGACAGAGACCGAGACGGAGCGGGTGATCGACAGCTTCGAGCAGGCGACCGAGCAATCGGTGGGGATAGACCCGGCGACCGTTCACGAGCAGATCACCGACGACAACCAGGCGAGCGCGATGTTGTTGTTGTCGTACTTCCTCCCGGTCGGGCCCGTGGCGGTGGACAGGAGTGACCCGGAGTTCTCCCTGAGCGGACACGTCGAAGAGGTGTACGACGACGTGACACCCGACGGCCCAGAGACGGAACTATCCGCGAACGAACGACTCCGCCGGCAGGTCGCAATCGGTGTGAACGTCCTGAACGCGGCCGGGCTGGCGGTGCGGGAGGCGTCACTGCTCGGGGTGGCGACCGACGAGACGGAGGAAAACGAGGTCCGGCGGCTGTTGGGCGAGGAACTGGCCGGGAGAGTCGTCTTCGGCCAGGATGGAGAGGGGTTCGCGACGAACCACGAACTGTGGTCGGAGCTGTTTCTGGTGCGGTTGTCACAGGACACGCTCGGCCAGCAGTTGTTCGAGGACTGTCTGAACGGGCTGTCGGCGGCGCCGTACGAGGAGTCTCGCGGGCAGCTTCTGTGGGAAATCTTTCGGGTCGGGGTCCGGCGGCCGAAGTTGGCGTCACTGTTCGGAACGAGTGAGGACTCCGAGATCGAGACACCGGATTCGCGGAGTCGACAACGGCTGGCGAACCAGCGCGGGCGGATGAACAGAGGTGCCGGGAACTGGGGCGTTGCAACAAATGAGTATGAACTCGTTCTGGAGGCGACTGAGAACTCCAGTGTACGGGCGACGAGTCTCGGCAACCTCGGAGTGATTGCGGAAAATCGGGGAAACTACGCGGAGGCGAGAGAGTACCACGAGGAGAGTCTGGCGCTGGCCCGCGAGTTGGGTAACACAGCCAGCCGGGCAACGAGTCTCAACAACCTCGGGGTGATTGCAAAGAATCGGGGAAACTACGCGGAGGCGAAAGAGTACCACGAAGAAAGTCTGGCGCTGAAACGCGAGTTGGGTGACCCAGCCGGCCGGGCGAAGAGTCTCAACAACCTCGGAGAGATCGCACGTCATCAGGGAAACTACGCGAAGGCGAAAGAGTACCACGAGGAGAGTCTGACGCTGGAGCGTGAGTTGGGTGACCCAGCCGGCCGGGCGAAGAGTCTCAACAACCTCGGGCTGATTGCAGAGAATCGAGGAAACTACGCGGAGGCGAAAGAGTACCACGAGGAGAGTCTGACGCTGGAGCGCGAGTTGGGTAACACAGCCGGCCGGGCGACGAGTCTCAACAACCTCGGCGCGGTCGCTACTGAGTTAGGTGACTGGGACGACGCGAGAGAGAAGTCCGAACGCGCGGCGACGATTCTGGACGAAATCGGCGCTTTCAGAAAGTTCCTGCTGACAGACCGCAACGCCATCCGCGCCCACCTGGAACTCGGCAACGACACAGCAGCACTCGAACGCGCCCGCGACTCGCTCGAACGGATCGAAGCCGCCGATCTCGACGACCTCGACGATGAACGCCAGTTCCGCGAGAACGTGATTGACGCTCTCACCGACTGACTCCCACAGTCGGTTCCCGCAATCGTTGCCACCACCCGTGAAGAATCCACACAGACAGCCGCCGAGACCCCGAGTTTTCCGGAGTATCACGGAAGAACGGTAGGCATTTACCAGCCCCACGGGAATCCCGGTGTGTCTATGAGCTACGAGCACATCGAGGCCCCCGAAGACGGGTCGAAGATCACGCTCGCCGACGAGGAGACCGGCGAGTTGAACGTGCCCAGCGATCCCATCGTGCCGATTCTGTTCGGCGACGGCACGGGTGAGGACGTTGGCCCCGCGGCCCAGACGGTGTTGAGCGCGGCCGCGGAGGCGACCGGGCGCGAGATCAACTGGATGCGGGTGTACGCCGGCGAGACCGCCCGCGAGATGTACGGCGAGAACCTGCCCGACGAGACCGTCGAAGCGATCCGCGAGCACCGCGTCGCGCTCAAGGGGCCGCTGACGACGCCCGTCGGCTCCGGCTTCCGCTCGCTGAACGTCGCCTTGCGCCAGACGCTGGACATGTACGCCAACGTCCGGCCGACCTACTACCTCGACGGCGTCTCCTCGCCCGTGAAGGCGCCCGAGGAGATGGACATGGTGACGTTCCGGGAGAACACCGAGGATGTCTACTCCGGCATCGAGTTCGAGTCCGGCACCGACGAGGTCGAACAGGTCCGAACGTTCATCGAAGAGGAGATGGGCCACGACTCGATCCACGACGGCCCGGTCGGGATCGGGATCAAGCCGATCACGGAGTTCGGGACGAAACGGCTCGTCCGGGAGGCCATCGACTACGCCATCGAGAACGACCGCGACTCCGTCACCCTGGTCCACAAGGGGAACATCATGAAGTTCACCGAGGGCCAGTTCCGCGACTGGGGGTACGAGGTCGCCCGCGAGGAGTACGGCGAGCACGTTATCACCGAGGACACGCTGTGGGAGGAACGCGACGGCGAGGCGCCCGCGGACGCGGTCGTCGTCAACGACCGGATCGCCGACAACATGCTCCAACAGCTGTTGACCCGGACGGACCAGTACGACGTGTTGGCGATGCCGAACCTGAACGGGGACTACCTCTCGGACGCGGCCGGCGCTCAGATCGGTGGGCTCGGGATCGCGCCGGGCGCGAACTTCGGCCACGGGCGCGTGTTGGCGGAGCCGGTCCACGGCTCCGCGCCGAAGTACGCCGGCGAGGACAAGGTGAACCCCTCCGCGATCATCCTCTCGGGCCGGATCATGTTGGAGTACATCGGCTGGCAGGACGCGGCGGATCTCGTCCGCGACGCCGTCGAGGCACAGATCGTCTCCGGGCGTGTCACCTACGATCTCGAACGGCAGCGTGAGGACGCCACCAAGCTCGGCACGACGCAGTTCGCCGAGGAGGTCGCCGAACGGATTCACGACCTCGCCTGATCGGGCGCGCTCGTGAGGCCCGCGCCGGCTCCCGGCCGTCTCGTCTCCGAACGGCCACCGCGGTTGTCGCCGGCGACGGTTCCACGAAGCCGGCGTCGTAGCCAGTTGTCGCCCCGCCCGCTCCTCTCGTCGACCGGTTGTATTTTTCCCCCACGCGGGGAGCCATCGACCAGATTATTGCTGTCCGCTATCAGTAGCCAACCCGTAGGATGGAGTTCACAGAGACGGCCGCCGGGTTCCGTGTGGTCGACACGGTCGGCACGACACTGACAGCCGAGACGGACGGCTGGCGGTCGCCGGCGCCGACCGCGCCGTCCGTCGAGACGGCGTTGGCCGACCGCGTTGACGGGCCCGAGGAGCCGGTCGCGGTCCAGACCGCCGAGACCGCCGGGCTCCGGCTCCCGTGGGTCAAACTGGTCGTGGTCGATCTGGAGACGGAGACGTACCACCCCGTCGCCGCGGGCGACGACGGGCTGTCGTTGCCGGCCGGCCGGTACCTGATCCGTGCTACCACGCCGGTACGGTTGTTCGTCCGGGTCGACGGTCCGGTGACAGTCACTGGAGACGACGGAGCGGTGATCCGGTTCGGCGGCCCGACACCGGTGTCGGTCGGCTTCGAACCGTCTGCGGACACGCCGGACACGACTGTCACCGTCCCGCGGACGGTCGACGGGGTCGCGCGTGCCGTCTCGACGTTCGGCACCGGCGCGGAGCTAGCCGGTCCGGACCGGTCGTGGCCGAGTGTCAGACACCGCCCCCCGTTGGTCCAGTTCGGTGACGAGACGGACGTGCCCAGCGAGGTCGCGACGGCGGTCGACGAGACGGACATCCGACTGCGACTCCCCGAGAGTCTCCAGACAGTGCTCGCGAGCGCCTCACTCGCCTACTACCTCGACGCGACCGTCTCCGTCGAGCCCGGGACGACACCCCGACTCGACCTCGACGGGACGACGGTGTCGTTGGGGCCGGACGGCCCCGTCTCCGTCGGCGAGGGCGTGGCAGTACAGACCGGTCCGGTCGCGTTCGCCAGCCGCGTGAACCGACTCCTCGAACGTGTCTTCTTCGGGGACTGTCTGGTGCGGGGGGCCGGACCGCACGGCGACCCTGTCGCGGCGGCCGACCGGCTGTCGAAGGCGGCTCTCGACCCCGACCGGCTGTACGACGCGCCGTTGACGACACGCGCCGAGCAGTACCTCGCGGCACCGTTAGCGCCGATTCTCGCCGACCTGCCGGAGTGGCACCTCTCTCTGTCGGTCGGTCCGGCCTACCGGACCATGGACGTGTTGTCGCGGACCGTCCACACACTGCCGGCGCTCGTCCCCCCCAGGGGACGCCGGCTGACGGCGGAGACGGTCGCACGCGGCGGGGTCGCACAGACCGACGGCGGGGAGCAACGCGGTGGCGCCGCGCCGTCTCCCGTGACACAAGGGCCGCCCGCCGACCCCGTCGAACCACTCACGCCGGACCGCCCACTCGACACTGCCGAGTCGTGTGACGCGGAGCGGTCCTCCAAGCCCGACGGACGCGTCGCTGCCGCACACGACCACGGGACGATCCACGGCTGGTGTGCGCCCGGTCAGCCGGTCACCGCCTTCGACGCGGTGCCCGCGGGATTCCGTAACCGTGATCGGTTCGTCGACGACGACGACAGCCCGTTGTCCGTGTTGGCCGTCGCGGGTGCCGACGACCACGGTGAACTCCCCCAGGTCGTCGACCAGTACGGGCGCCGCCGCGAACGGCTGGGGCTGTCGGTGGAGACGCTGACGGCACCGACCGTCGCCGACCTCGCCAGGGCGTTCGAGTGTGGTGTCGATCTCCTCCACTTCGTCGGCCACCGGCAGCCCGGCGGGTTGGTGTGTGCCGACGGCGTGTTCTCGCCGACGACACTCCGCGAGTCGAACGCGCGGACGTTCTTCCTGAACGCGTGTGGCTCCTCCCCCGACGGCGTCTCGCTCGTGGAACGGGGGAGCGTCGCCGGCACGGTCACCTGTCGGGACGTGCTCGACGAGATGGCGACGAGCGTCGGCGTGATGTTCGCACGACTGCTCGCACACGGGTTTTCTGTCGCCGGTGCGACCCGTGTCGCCCGGCACCGGACGGTCGTCGACGCCGACTATCTCGCCGTCGGCGACGGGACACATGTGGTGTCACAGTCTGACGATATTGCCCCGTCCCAGTACCGGATCGAGACGCTCGGCGGAGACAGCGTCGCCGTGGTCGCTCGGAACTTCTCACCCGACCTGGCCGGCGCCCAGTTCTACAACGAACGGATTGCGTCCGACGGCTCCCCCCGGCTCAACGGGCAGTGGAGACGCTGTGAGATGACGACGGCAGAACTCGACGCGTTTCTGTCGAACAACAACGGGCCGTTCTTCTACGACGGGACGATCCGCTGGACCGACGACATCCGGAGGGAGCTACTGTGAGTGTCGGCCGCGAACGTCTGCCTCTGGGCGTCGTCACTCTGCCCAGTCGGGGTCGGTGCGTGGCGGTGTGAACACGTCGACACCGACGACCCGTTCCTCGCCGCGGTTCTCGGCGGCGTGTGGCTCTCCGCCCGGAAGAACGTACGAGTCGCCCGGCCCGACGACGATCTCCTTGCCGTCGACGAGAAACGTCAACTCCCCCTCGGCGACGTAGCCCGCCTGTTCGTGCGGGTGGCTGTGCTCCGGGACGGTCGCGCCCGGCTCGATCTCGAACTGCTGGACGCTCGTCTCCTCGCCCGCCGCTCCCTGTTGGAGGAACACGTCCGGCACCGCCTCGACGCCGTCCGCGTCCGCGTGACTCTCCGTGTCCACACCGTCGGTACCAGACGACCGACAAAGAGTCTCTGGGTGTGAGGCTCGGCCGTCGGGCAACGACCGACTACCCCTCCCACTCCTCGAACGACCGGTAAACACCCTTCGAGAGATACCGTTCGCTGGAGTCACAGAAGATCGTCACGACGCTGTCGTGTGGGGCGTCGACAGCCCCCGCCCGAATCTCCTCGGCGACCTGCTGGGCCGCGAGTGAGTTGGCGGCCGCGCTGGAGGCGACCAACTGCCCCTCCTCGGCGGCGAGCCGTTGCATCTCCGCGTGGACTTCCTCGTCGGAGATAGTAAGCAGGTCGTCGACGACGTCGGGGTCGAACAGCTCGTTCGTGGTGGGGTCGTGGGTGCCGATCCCCTCCGTCTTGTACGCTCCTTCCTCGGGGTCGTCGTCGAAGAACGCGCCGTACATCGACCCCTCGGGTTGGACCGCGACGATCCGGGTGTCGGGGTCGCGTTCCAACGCGTACTCGGCCATCCCCATCAGCGTGCCGCCGGTGCCGGTGCCGGCGACGACCGCGCCGACCTCGTCGTCCAGTGCGTCGTACACCTCCGGCGCGGTCGTCGCGTAGTGTGCCTCCGCGTTCAACGGGTTCGAGAACTGTTGGGGGACGACCCCGCCGTCGAGTTCCTCCGCGAGCGCGTGGGCCCGTTCGATGGCACGACCCATCCCCTCGTCGGTGGGTGTGTTGATCACCTCCGCGCCCAGCGCACGCATCAGCTGTTGTTTCTCGACGCTGAACCGTTCGGGGACGACAAAGACGGCGTCGAGCCCCAACTGGCCGGCTGCGACCGCCAGCCCGATCCCGGTGTTGCCGGCGGTCGGCTCGATCACGGTGCCGTCCGGGTCGAGATCCCCAGCCTCCAACATCCCCTCCAGCATGTACTTCCCGATGCGGTCTTTCACCGAGGCACCGGGGTTGAACGACTCCAGCTTGGCGTACACCGGGACGGCCTCTGGCGAAGCGCTCACCCGCACCAACGGCGTCTCACCCACTGTCTCCAGCACGGAGTCGAGTGGTTCGGTGTGTGTGGTCACGGCTCGGCAAATGTTGCCCCGGTATCTGAATCTGTCCCTCGTCGTCGCCGGCCGACCGCCTCAGGCGGCCGACCCCTCGCCGCCGTCGGCGTCGGCCGCCGCTTGGTCCTGTTCGGTCCGCCCGGCCGCCTCAGGGTAGTCGACGTTCGCCAACACCGCCTCCGTGTCGACTCCCTCGGCCTCCGCGACCGCCTCGACGAGCGCGCGGGTCTCCGCCAGCTCGTGTCTGAGTTCGGCCGCGTCCGTCTCTGCACCCTCGACGGCACCTTGGAGATCCTGGATCTCCGACCGCATCGCGCTGATCCGTTTGAACAACTTCTCAGCGATGTCGGCCACCTTCTGGAGCTTCTTTGCCGTGCTTCCGAGTCCCATACCCTACATTCTCTCGCCGCCACTGTGTGTCTTCCGGTCGTGACTCCTTTGATCGCGCCCCTCCCAGTGTCTGTGTGCTCACGAAACGGCTCCGCCGGATCTCCCGGGCCGGCGGCGGCTACCACCCGCAGTTCGTCGGCGACGACTCCGACGCCCGCCGGCTCGCGGCCCGCGTGCTCGGCGTGTTCCAGGGGCACGTCGGCGAGCCACGCCGGGCGTTGGACGACGCGCTCGAACGGCTGGAACGAGACGCCGAGGGGTTCAAACTCGTCCGCGGGTTCGCGAAGCTGGTGGAACGGGAGACACGCTTCGAGACCCGCGCCCCGCTCCCGCCCGAGCGGGTCCGCCGTCGCGTCTTCGAGGCCGCCGAGACGGTCGGCGTCGCGAGCGCCAACGAGCGAGCGCGGGCGCTGGCGGACGCCGCGGACGCGCTCGGCACCGACACCCAGAGCCTGGAGGCGTCGTTGTACGCCGACCGCGAGTCTGCACAGGTGGTCGCGAGCGTCGATGTCGACCTCACGCCCGAACAACTGTGTGCCCGCTACGACTTCGCGTTGGCCGCCGCCGCACTACTGGACGCGACGACGGTCCGGCTCCGCGCCTCCGATCCGGCGGCGCTCGTCTCCGCGGTCAAACGCGAGGGGTTGTTGTACGAGATCGTCGAAACCGACACGACCGAGTCGGTGGACGACGGCAGTCCGGTGGACGGCGACAGCGAGGCGACCCGCTCCACTCGCGAGGTGGTCGTCACCGGCCCGGACGCGTTGTTCCGGCGCACCCGGCGCTACGGTGTCGCGTTCGCGAACCTGTTGCGGACGGTCGCCCGCACCGCGACGCGGTGGGAGCTGACGGCGACCGTCGACGACCGCGGGACGGACCGCACCCTCCAACTGTCGGACGCGGACGTGCCGGTGCCGGACGCGCCGACCGGCGAGCCGGCGTTCGACTCCGGCGTCGAGGCGTCGTTCGCGGCGCGGTTCCGCGCGTTGGATCTCGACTGGACGCTCGTCCGCGAGCCGGAGCCGTTGGTCGTCGACCCCGCCGCGGCCGCCGTCGACCCCGAGACGGACGCTACCGACTCCGGGGCCGCCGTCGACCCCGAGACGGACGCTCCCGACCGGGAAACAGACACTCCCGACCGCCCGACGGACGCCGTCGACGCCCCGCGGGTGGCGATCCCGGACTTCGCGTTCGACTACGACCACGCCGACTTCCGGCTGTTCTTCGAGGTGATGGGCTTCTGGACGCCCGCGTACGTCGAGAAGAAGCTCGCACAACTCCGCGGGCTGGAGGACGTGGCGTTACTGGTCGCGGTCGACGAGTCGCTGGGTGTCGGTGAAGCGGTCGCCGCCACGGGATCGGACGTGATCGGCTACGACGGCGCCGTCCGCGTCAAGGACGTGGTGGACGTGCTCCGTGAGTACGAGTCGGGGTTGGCCGCCGCCGCGACCGCCGATCTCCCCGCGGAACTGTCGCCCGACGCTGACAGCATCGCGGTCGAGAACCTCGCGACGGAGTACGGTGTTCCGGTCGACGCACTCGACGACGTGGGGTTTCCGGAGCACGAGCGTGTTGGCGACACGCTCGTCCGGCCAGCCGTGTTGGAGCGTGTCGCCGCGGACCTCTCTGTGGGCGACTCCTTCGAGTCCGCCAGCCAACGGCTCGCGGCGGCCGGGATCAACGACGCCAGCGCCGCGCTCTCGCGGCTGGGCTACCGGGTCGCCTGGGAGGGACTGGGTGGTGGGGCGTTGGAGGAGCTGTGAGTCTGCTGACTCGCCATATCGGTGGTGTTCGGAGACGCGACGTTGGTCGTCGGCGCGGCGAGCGCGCGAGGGTCTCGCGAACGCAGTGAGCGAGACTTCGTCGGAACGTACTCCGACGGTGGACGAACGGAACGACCGAACAGTCTCGTCCACCACACCAGACGACGGTGTCCAGATACGCGACGACGACTACCCGAAAAAACGCAGGGGGAACCAGAGCGCGTCAGACCGAGCGCGGGACACTCAGTGCGGCCCGCGCCCGACGCGACGTGTCACTCCGGCCCGGCGTAGCCCGTGATTCCGAAGTCGGTCCCCTCGCCGGCGTCCGTGCTGTCGCTCGCTTCGGCGCCCGTCCTGTCACTCGCCGTGGCGTCACCCTCCCGAGCCGTGGGCTGCTCGCGCCGCCGCCGGTCCACGTGGGTGGGCGTCTCGACGACGGTGAACAGGAGATTGATGAGGACGTTCGTCGCCTTCGCTTGTTCCGTCTCAGTCACCTCGTAGGTCGCGCCGACACCAGTCGCGCCCGGCACCGCCGCCGAGAGGTCGCGATCCTCGGGCACGGGAACGACCTGCGCCGTCTGCACGTCAGCGAGCGCCTCCGTCACGGTACGCAACAACTGCTGGAGTTGGCCCGCGGCGGCGACACCCTCCGTGGCGAGCGTGGCGCGCACTTCCTCGATTCGCACGCGCATCTCCTCAGTCCGATACCCCGGGAGCGGCTGCTCCTCGATGTCCAGAAGAAACTCCTCGTACTCTGCTGCGAGTTCTGCTGCGTCTGTCGTGCCGTCAGGTTTTACTGACGGTGAATCGTTCGAACACATGTCGTGTACGGCCACGACACTGCGGTGGTGGGGCGCTCTAACGCCCTGCCGTTTACACGGCGCACCACAGCGTCGTGTTTCACACTGATGTGACTACGGGTTGTAAACGTTACGACGGATTGAACTAGCGTCTCGATTTGAACAGCGTTCTGTTACGTATTTGAAATGAACCGGGTTTCAGCTTTTTGAGAAAGAAAAGGCGCGGAACTCCCGAGCCGCACCGCAGCCTCAGACCTCCCCAGCCTCCTCACTTCACTCCCTCACTGCGTTCGGTCGCTCCGTTCGTCCCTCGCGCGCACACGCCGCCACCTGGCTCGCGGCTTCGCCGCTCGCTTTCCGAGGCTCTCCCTCCGGTTGAGCCTCGCACAGGGGCGGCGTGGCGCGCGCCGACGACCGACGGTACGCCTCTGAACGCTGCCACTGACCGCCAACGTTGTTATGCCTGGCGTCCAACTGACTCCGTGTGAACACAGAGAGCGTGTGGCCCCCCGACGACAGCCACAGCCGTCGAGCTGTGGCCGAACTCGCCAGACGGCTCTGTGCCGACCAGGCGGTCGTGTTTGCCGTCATGTTCGGCTCACAACAGTCGGATGAGACGACGGCGGCGTCAGATCTCGACATCGCAGTGCAGTTCGACGACGACTGTTCGAGCCACGAGCGGTTCCGCCGCCGCTGTCGCCTCTCTGGAGAACTCCAACGGGGCGACCTGCCGTTCGTCGACGTGTCGGATCTCGACACACTCCCGTTGGAAGTCGCGGCCGACGCAGTCGGCGGACAACTCCTCTGTGGCGACCGCGCGGCCTTCGCGTCGGTTCGGCGGACGGTCGCCGCCGAGTACGCCCAGCGACGCGAGGAACTACAGGCGCACCACCGCTCAGTCATCGACGAGATCGCCGAGACGGGACTCCGCGGCTGAGAACAGCCTGCGGTGTGTTGTTACCGTCCACGCGCGTGCCGCAACACGTCACCCTCGTAGACGACGCCACGTTCGGCGTCGAGCGTCACGAGCATCTCGTCGTCGATCCGGCCGGGGACCGGCGCGCCGGACACCATCGGAATCTCCTGTTCGCGGGCGATGATGGCGGGGTAGCCCGTCATTCCCGCGCGGGCGTCGACGATGCCGGCGAGCTTTCCGGTGTCGCCGTAGAACTCCGCGTCGAACGTCGCGGGCAGGTAGGCGATTGCGTCGTTCGGCACGTCGGACAGGTCACCGTCCGGCACGCGGGCCAACGGCGCACACACCCGGCCGCCGACGACGTTGCGGCCGGTGGCGACCGTCTCGGCGGCGACGTGGAGCTTCAGGGTGTTGGTGCTGTTCCCCTCCAGTTCCGTCATCATCCCCGAGAGCACGACCAACGTGTCACCGGAGTCGGCGACACCCGTCGAGAGCGCGGCGTCGACCGCGTCGTCCATCACCTCCTCGACGCTCTCGGAGTAGCCCGCCGCGACCGGCCGGACACCCCACGAGAGCGCGAGCTGGCGGCGCACCGCGTCGGCGGGTGTGGTCGCGACGACCGGCACTGCCGGCCGGAACTTCGCGGTCTTGCGGGCGGTGTAGCCGGACTCGGAGGCGGTGACGACCGCCGAGGCGTCCGTGTCGCGGGCGAGAAACCGGGACGAGCGGGCCAACGCCTCCGTCCGGGAGTCGTCGTCGGCGACCGGGACGCGTTGTTCGCGCGTCTCCGCGTACTCGTCGCTGTCCTCCACCCGGCGGACGATCCGGTCCATCGTCTCGACCACCCGCGCCGGGTGGTCGCCGACGGCGGTCTCGCCGGACAACATCACCGCGTCCGTCCCGTCCAAGACGGCGTTGGCCACGTCTGACGCCTCCGCCCGGGTCGGGCGGCGCGCGGCCACCATCGAGTCGAGCATCTCCGTGGCCGTGATCACGGGGGTGCCCGTCTCGACACACGTCCGGATGATCCGTTTCTGGATCACCGGCACCTCCTCTAAGGGACACTCCACGCCTAAATCGCCACGCGCGACCATCACGCCGTAGGCGGCGTCGACGATCCCGTCTAAGTTCTCGACGGCACCCCGGCGTTCGATCTTGGCGACCAACGGCACGTCACCCGCGCCGTGTGCCTCCATCGCGTCCTGGACGGCGTACACGTCGTCGGCGTCCCGGACAAACGAGGCGGCGACGAAGTCCACGTCCGCCTCCCCGGCGACCGCCAACTCCGCCTCGTCGGCCGCTGTGACGGGGTTGAGCCCGAGATCCACGCCCGGGAGGTTCACCCCCTTCCGGGAGTCGAGCGGCCCGCCGGAGTCGACCCGCGCGTAGACGGTGTCGCCGTCGACGTTCGTGACGGTCGTTTCGATCCGGCCGTCGTCCAACAGGAGCCTGTCGCCCGGTTCGCTGGCGGCCACGGAGTACGACAGCCCGACGCGTTCGGGCGTCGCCGTCTCTCCCTCGGTGAACGCCACCTCACTCCCGGTCTCCAACTGAACCGGCTCGTCGATGTCGGCGGTGCGAACCTCCGGCCCCTGGAGATCCAACATCGCGGCCAACGGCCGTCTCGTCGCGTCGTCGACCGACCGGATCGTCTCCACGAGACGCGCGCGGTCTTCGGTCGTCCCGTGGCTAGCGTTGAGCCGCGCCACCGACATCCCCGCCGTCGCCAACTCCCGAATCGTCTCCTGGTCGTCGGAGGCTGGCCCCAGCGTACACACGATCTTCGCTCGTCGCATTGTCCGGGGGGTCGTCCGGACGACTGATAAATCTGCCAGTACAGAGTCGGTTCCGAGTGAACGACTCACACGTCGCTGCCGACAGTCGGGCTGTCTTCACCGACGGCCGGATCGTCGGGCTGTCGTCGCCAAAGTGTCGGTCGTTGTTCTGTCGGTCCCTCTCTGTCCTATCGCTGTCCCCCTGTTCTGTCGCTCGATGCGCCACCGCAAGGAGCGACGCCATTTATGCCACTACCGTTCGTGGTGTGGGTATGATCCGCGTCGACGGGCTGCGGAAGGTGTACGACGGGTTCGTCGCCGTCCACGATAGCAGCTTCGAGGTGGAGCCGGGGGAGATCTTCGGGGTCGTTGGCCCCAACGGCGCCGGGAAGACAACGACACTCAAGAGCGTCGCCGGGTTGTTGGAGCCGACGGCCGGGGAGGTGCGGCTCGCGGGCGACCCCGCGGACGATCCGGCGACGCGGTCGAAGCTCGGGTTCCTCCCGGAGGAGTCCCCGTTGTACGAGGACATGACGGCGTTGTCGTACCTCCGATTCTTCGCCGACCTGTACGACGTGCCCCGAGACGTGGCCGACGAACGCATCGCGGAGGCGTTGGACGAACTGGAACTTGACCACCGCGAACGCCGGCTGGGCGACGTGTCGAAGGGGATGAAACGGAAGGTCGCCATCGCCCGCTCGTTGGTGAACGATCCGGAGGTGCTCGTCTACGACGAGCCCGCCTCCGGGCTCGACCCACTCACCACCAACTACGTGTTGGAGTTCACCCGCGAACTCGCCGACCGTGGGAAGACCGTTCTGTTCTCGGCACACAACCTGTACCACGTCGAGTCGATCTGTGACCGGGTCGTGATCATGAACGAGGGCCGGATCGTCGCCCGCGGCACCATCGAGGAGATCCGGGAGACGTACGGCGACACCACCTACCGGGTGTTCACCACCCAAGCGACGAGCGAGACGGAGCCGTCCGGGGAGCGCCACGTCGCAGAACTGCCGGACATGGCGGCTGTCGACGACCTCCGCGAGCGAGTGGAGGCCGCCGGCGGGCGTGTGGTCGACATCCGGACGGAGGAACCCTCGTTAGAGGAAATCTTCCTCGACGTTGCGGGCCAGCCGATGCCCGGGAGTCGGCGTGTCGAACCCGGAGACCGGGACGCGACGGTGCCCGACTCGTCGCGTGACGCGGGGAGCGTAGGGAGCGACGGCGAAAGTACCGCGGCCGCGGACGACTCGGAGCCGGCAGCCGACGAGTCGCCGGCGGAGACTGACGACGCCGACGAGGAGCGACTCGGGACGCCGCCGGGCGAGCAGGACTGACGACAGCCGCGAGGCGTCGTCGGTGTGCCGAGGGGATCACACGACCGGGTGTGCTTTTACCGCTGGCGACCCGTACATTCGTGTATGAACAACGACGAGTACGAAGTAGCGGTCGTGGGCGGCGGCCCGGCCGGACTGACGACGGCGTTGTACGCGACCCGACTGGGCCACGAGACGGTCGTGGTGAACCGCGGCGGGGGACGGGCGGCGATGATGACGGACACACACAACGTCATCGGCGTCACCGAGGAGGTCAGCGGGATGGAGTTTCTCCAGACCGCTCGCGAACAGGTGGAGAGCTACGGCGCCGACTACCGCCGCGGGTTCGTCTCGCAGATCGAACAGACGGGCGCGGACGCCGGCGACGACGAGCCGCGGTTCCAACTGACCGCCAACGACGACACTGTCGGTGCGGACCACGTCGTGCTCGCGACGGGGTTCTCGGACGAGCAACCCGACCCACCGCTCCCCCGGACCGGCAAGGGACTCCACTGGTGTCTCCACTGTGACGCGTACATGTTCGTCGACGAGCCGGTGTGGGTGATGGGCACCGGCGAGGCGGCCGCCCATGTCGCGATGATCATGCTCAACTTCACGGACGACGTGGACCTGCTGACCCGCGGCGACGAGCCGGCGTGGAGCGACGACACCCAACAGATGCTCGAGAACCACCCGGTCGAGGTGGTCGACGAGGAACTCGCCGGGATGGAGAAAGACGACGACGGCTGGCTCCGCGCCTACGAGTTCGAAGACGGCAGTCGCCGGGAGTACCGCGGCGGGTTCCCGATGTACGGCTCCGACCACAACGCGGATCTGGCCGAGCAGTTGGGCGTCGAGCGCAACGACGACGGGACGATCGCAGTCGACGACCACGGCGAGACCAGCGTCGAGGGTGTCCGTGCGGTCGGCGACATCGTCCCCGGCCACAACCAGATCCCGGTCGCGATGGGCCAGGGCGCGAAAGCCGGCATCGGTATCCACTACGAGGCCCGCGCGTTCCCACGGTCGACCGACGAGATCGACGCGGAGGGGCCGGTGACGGACGAGGAGGTGCCGGCGATCTCCGCGGAGCTGTTGGCGACGGCGATCACTCACGAGGGCCACGCCGGCGGCCCGCGCGTCGAGGAAGGGGAGGAAGTAGAAGCGCCCGCAGACGACTGACTGTCTCGTCGCCGTCGGGGCCGTATCTCACCCGAGACGAGTGAGGCGTAGTCTGCTCCCAGTCCTCCCCGGTTCAATCGTCGAAGGCTCTGATCTCGTCGAGATGTGCGCGAATCTCGACCAGGAACCGGTGGTGTCGGTCCCGGTCGTGGAGTGCTTGATACACGATCTGGTGGTCGGTAAGCTAACCCACCCCTAAAGAGGTGGGCTTTCAGCGTGGACTCCTGTTCTGGCCGACTCATCATCGGCAGGCGAACACTCGTCGTTCACGTTCAGCGCCCCGCTGTCTGCTCACGGGCCCGAAGCGCCCGTTCGCATGATACGCGGAGCCGACGGCCCCCCGCTGTTCAAGGGCACACCCACGGGTGCACCTCCGTCGCTCTCGGTTTGAGCACCACGGGGATACCGTACTGTTGCCCAAGAACGTCTCCTGCGTGTCGTCTGGGCGCGTCCCCGGCGCTTGCCGGTTGTTCAGTCTGTGACCACGGACGGGCTACAGTCGATCGAGCGCGTCGCCCACGTCGAACGCCTCGGTCGTCGCCTCCCCGTCCGCGTCGGTCGTCGCCCCCTCGTCCGCGTCGGTCGCGCCGTCGGTGGGTGTGTCGTCACCTGCGGCGCTCGTCTTCTCGTCTTCGTCGTCGTTCGCGTCCTCACCCACCGGCGTGGGGTCGACGACCCGGACGTGTTCGTGGTCGATCACGTCCGCCGTCACCGTCGCGTCGTAGCGGTGACGGTCACTCGCAACCGCCCCCTCCGGGTCGGGGTCGACCCCGTCGACCCCGTCGAGGTGTGCCTCCAATCCGGCGGCGATCACCGCGAAGTGGGTCCAGCCGTCCGGCAACACCCGCGGCAGTTCCGCTACCTCGAACGCCCAGGAGTCGACCGCCAGCGTCACTCGGCGTCCGCCACCGCCCGCCCGGTCTGGGTCCGTCTCGGTCACGTTCGTTTCTGTGGCGCCGAACGTATCCGACTCACGGTCTCGCGAGAACCGAAAGACACAGGTTTGTTTAGGCGAGCCTAAATCTCGTGAGCAACGATCCACCAGTTTTGACGGCAGTCGACGCCGCCCGGGAACGCGTCGCGGCCGAACAGGACCGGACGACGGCGAAACGCGAGGCGGTCGACGAGTTTCGCGAACGCGTCCGCGAGATCGACCCGGAGCCGTTGGGTGGTGGCGGGAACGGGGCTCTCGGTGGCGGGCGGACCAACACCGTCGCCACCGGGGGGACACAGAGCCGGGCCGGCAGTGTCGGCGGTGGCTGTCGGGCCGTCCGGCGTGCGTTCGCCGACTGTCTCGGCGACATGGCCGGCGACGCAGACGACTCTCCGGACACCGTCCACGAGGCGATTGCGGCGGAGTTCTCCGAGGAGGTCGCCGTCGCGTTGGCGACGGCCGACGGCGGCGGGCGGCTCACACCGACGCTCCAGTCGGGTGTACTCGACGAGACGCGGCGGCGACGAGCGGAGCTGTCCGTGATGACCAGCGCACTCGAACGCGAGGCCGGGAGTCTCGCGGCCGCGGCAGAACTCCTCGGAGAGACGACGGAGTGGTTGGACGAACACAATCCGACGCCGTTGTCCGCGTTGTCGTTCGACGATCTCGCGGCGCGACACCGGCGGCTCGCGGACCACCGCGACCGACTGGACCGAGCCGCGGCCGCCCGGCAGTCGTTCCTCCGGGAGGCGACCGGCGAGGCCGCCCGCGTCGGGATCAGACACGCGGATCTGGTCGCGTACCTCCACGAGACGGCCGACACCGGACACCCGGTGTTGGCCACACTCGCCCGGCTCGGCGAGCTGTGTGAGACGGCCCAACAAACGGTGCGCACACACCTTGTCTGCCGGGCGTAGTCGAAGCTGTGGTGACGAGGATCACGAGAGTGTTCGACGACAGACACAGATAGTGTAGTTAGTGGTGGAAAAACCGGATCAACGGTCGGGGATCGTCAGTTGTGGTGGTCGCGTCGTCGGTGTCGGCTGCGGCGGTCGTGTCGCCGCCCACACTGTCACCGATCTCGTCGAGGATCGGCTCGAAACAGACGCGGTCGAACCGTTCGTTCTCGGCGAGTGCGATCATCAGCCCGCCGGTGTGGTCCGAGACCGCGTCGTACGGCTCGCCACACACCGAACACCGGGGTGGGGGGTCATCGGGGTGGCGGTTCCTCCCGGTCGCAGCCGGCGGGAGCCCCTCTTCGTGCGGGTCAGTGCCTGTCACGCCGCGGTAATCCGGCCGCGAACTACAAGAGCGTCGCGGCTCGGGACAGGCAGGTCAGAGCAGACATTTGAACCTTTCCCCGGTTCACCGGGTCCGAACCGAACGTGGCCCCTTTATACTCCACAACGAGGGATAGGTAGTCGAGAGATGCAACGCAGTCTCGCTCCGTTCGTAACGCTCGTACTGGTAGTGTCGGCAGTGTCGGTCGGCGCCGCGCCGGCGGCGGCCGACGGACTCGTCTCTGTTTCGACGACGATCGAACCGTCACAACCGATTCCCGAAGAGGAGTTCACGATACAGACGACGGTCAGTTCCTCGGCAGACAGTTCCAGCGACTACCGGCTCGTCGAAGCCGAGGTGCGACGTGGCCCGGGTGGGAACGCCGACCTCGTCTCCGAGGAAGGGTTCAGGACGGTCGTCGCACCCGGTGAGACGAAGACCGTCGACGTAGGTGCGACACTCAACGAGTCGGGCACCCACGAGGTGTTTCTGCGGCTGGTCCTCCGTGACAACACCGGCAACCGCCGGGTGGTGGTCCAACAGGAGACCATCCAGGTGATCAAGGGCCACCCACAGGTGGACGTGTCCACGGACTCGGCGCTGCCGGGTGACGACCAGACGATGACGGTCCGGCTCTCCAACGGGCTGAGTGCGGCCGTCGACAACGTCGAGTTGACTGTCGAGGGTGAGAACGTCGACGTACGCAACCCGCGGCAGGTGACCGCCAGCGTCGCGAGCGGCGCCTCGGAGTCGTTCGAGTTCCGGACGACGCCCGCAGCAGAGACGGTCCAGCCGGTGAACGTGACAGTCCAGTACAGCTTCGAGGGGGACCGGCGGTCCGTCGACTACCGTCTCCGACCGGATTTCACGCCGACAAACGACATCGAACACCCGCAGGTCGCGGTGACTGCCGAGGCTGGTGAGGCCGGGGAGTCGCGGACCGCGACAGTGACCCTCTCCAACGGGCTCGACGAGCGCATCCGAAACGTCGAGTTGACCGCCGCCGGCGAGCAGGTCGAGTTCGACGATCCGCGCCGGGTCGCCGCGAGCATCGAGGCCGGCGTGACAGAACAGTACGAGTTCACCGTGACGCCGGCGGTCGCAGAGCGACTTCCGGTCAACGTGTCACTGTCGTACACGGTCGGTGGTGAACGGCGCGGGACGGAGTACACGCTCGAACCCAGCTTCGGGACGGCCGACGCGCCGGCAGACCGGCCACAGCTGCAGGTCGATGTCGAGGACGCGGTCGCGGGCGCCAGCCGGCCGGTGACTGTGACGGTCGCCAACGGGCTCGGTAACGAGGTGCGGCAGTTGGACGTGAGTGTGTCGTCACCGGACGTGACGTTCAACTCGAACGCACGGGTCCGGTCTGCGCTCCAGGCGGGCGGGACGGCGGAACTGGCGTTCACCGCGGTCGCCGAGGAGTCCGGCGTCTACCCCGTGGAGGTGACCTTCGACTACCGTGACAACGGGGTCCAACAACGCGTCACCCAGACGTTCGATGTCGAGTTCGCGCCGCCGTCGAACCCCGGACAGATCACGCTGACCGATGTCGACGCCGTCGCACAGGGGAGTTCACTCGAACTGTCGGCGACCGCGAGCAACGTCGGCTCCGAGCAGGTTGAGTCGGTTGTCGTCAGCCTGCCCGACTCCGCGGACGTGGACGGACGTGAGTACTTCGTCGGCGGGGTTGAGGCGAGCGACTTCTCCTCGTTCACCATCTCGACAACTGTCGACAGGAACGTCACGAGTGTCCCGGTGGAGGTGACATACGTCGTCGACGGCGTTCAAAAGACGGTGACGACGGAGGTACCGGTCGAACAGACTGAACTCCGGCAGGCGAGTGAGTCGTCCGGCGGGAGCAGCGTGCCGCTTATTCCCGTCGCGGTCGTCGGGGTACTCGTGATAGTGCTCGCTGTCGCGTACCGGGTTCGGGGGTGAACTCGCGTGTCGAGTGAGGAACCGACAGACAGCTCCAGCGCGGACGGAGAGCCGCCGGTGACCGACGGCGGAACCGAGTCCGACTCGGGGGTCGACGCGCCCGCTACCGGCGGGTTCGACCAGAAGGCGACCAACACGGTCGACCCGGAGATTCCCGACGACTCGATCCTCCGGGGCCGCAACGTCGTCAAGGAGTACGAGACCGGCGACCAGATCGTGCGGGCGCTGAAAGGGATTGGCTTTGGGATCGCACCCGGCGACTTCGTCGCCGTCGTCGGCCCCTCCGGCAGCGGGAAGTCCACGTTGTTGAACCTGCTCGGGCTGTTGGACGTGCCGACGCGGGGCGAGGTCACGCTGGAGGGGACAGATGTCGCCGAGTTCGACGACGCCGAGCGGACGAGCCGCCGGAAAGAAGTGATTGGCTTCGTCTTCCAGAGCTTCTACCTGATCCCGACGCTGACCGCGGTGGAGAACGTCGAGATGCCGCGGATGCTCGACCGGACGCCCAAACAGACCCGCCAGCGCGCGACGGAACTGCTCGAACGCGTCGGGCTGGGCGACCGGCTGGACCACTACCCGGACGAACTGTCGGGCGGCCAGAAACAACGCGTCGCCATCGCGCGGTCGTTGATCAACGACCCGGAGTTGTTGTTGGCCGACGAGCCGACCGGGAACCTCGACCGCGACACCGGCGACCAGATTCTGGATCTGTTCGACGAACTCCGCGAGGAGGAGGGTGTGGCGGTCGTCACCGTCACCCATGACGACTACGTCGCGGAGGCGGCCGACCGGGTGGTCAACCTGATCGACGGGGAGCTGCGGGAGAGCGGCGACCACGCCCACCACGGTGACAGCGACGGCCAACACGAAAACACGGCAAGTGACACAACAACGGACGGGGGTGGCCCCAAGTGAGTCTCCGTCGACGAATCGCTGCGCAGATTCCGACTGTGGTGTTGGCACGACGAAACGTTGCTCGGTCAAAGACACGGTCTGTGTTAGCGGTGTTGGCGATCGTCATCGGTGTCGTCGCCATCGGTGGGATCGGCGTCGGCGGGGAGGCGTTCAAACAGGATCAGGTGTCGGCGTACGAACGGTTCAGCGGCACCATGACCGTCGATCCAGTGCGGTACGAGGATCAACCCGAGTCGAGAGTGTTAGACGACCAACAGGTTCAGCAGATCAGGCAGGCCGCGGACAACGCCAAGGTGTTTCCCAGTGATCTGTCCAGAGGTGGGGTGATCGGTCCGAACGGGGATACGATTCTGTTCATCACTGGCGGAGGGGTCAGGGGGATTGAGGATCCGTCGGTGTTCTACGAGACACAGGAGGGAGAGATTCCGACAACGTTCCAATCTAAAGTTGCCGTGGTTGGGTCACGTTTCGCGGAGTCGAACGATCTCTCCACCGGGGACATGATCGAGGTTCCCGCTGTCGAGGATAAGAAATTCCGTATTGTTGGAATTCTCAAAGAACAGGGGGACGACCCGCTTTCGGCCGACAGCTCCGTCTTCGTACCGTTGTCTGCGTTTGAGGAGGAAGACTACAGCCAGGTGATCGTCAGGGCCGACATCCAGCAAACCGACGCCGAAACGGTCGCCGAGTCGATTCGGACGGCGATGAACGACCGTGAGGATGTAGTGAGGGTCACCACGTCGACCGGATTGAAAGAGCAACGGGAAGAACAGTTGGAGCTGATCAACCAGTTCTTGATCGGAGTCAGCGCGATCTCGCTGCTCGTCGCTGCGGTTACCATCGCCAACACAATGTTGATGTCGGCGATCGAACGTGAAGGAGAGATCGGTGTGCTCCGAGCAGTCGGCTACTCGAAGTTTGCAGTTGTCAGACTACTCGTCGCCGAGTCAACCCTCCTCGGCGTGATCGGTGTCGGGATCGGCGGACCGGCAGCACTCGGTGCCGGTGTCGTCGCAAACCAGGTGCTTGTCGGTGATCCGCTGGCGTTCACAACGACGGGACTGACATACATCGGGGTCGGGATCTGCTTCGGTGTCGTGACCGCGCTCGTCGGAGGATTATACCCAGCATGGCGGGCAGCAAATAAACGTCCCGTGGAGGCACTTGGATGATCAATAATCAGTTACCCGATTCGGAGGTGGTTAGATGAGCCTCTTCCGCCGGATTGTCGGACAGTTCCCCAGTTTGGTGATCGCGCGACGGAACATCTCCCGAGCAAAAACGCGGTCGGCGCTGGCCGCGTTGGCGATCGTCATCGGTGTCGTCACGATCGGTGCGATCGGCGGCGGGAGCGTTGCATTCAAAGACGCCCAGATCGGGTTGTTCGAGGATGCAGGGGCGAACAACGTGTTCGTGCGGTCGGGGCTCGACGCGCGGGCCGACGGAGACACCACACTCGACAAAGAGGAGATTATCGACATTCAGGAAGTGACCGGCCAAAGAGAGACTGTCGGGACGTTCAGCGACTTCGACACAGACGCCGAGTTTCGGGAACGACCCGGAAGTACGACGAGCGTGAGCACGACGTACATAGAAGATCCCCGGGTGTTGTACGATATCACCACCGGGTCTATCGAGGACAACTGGCGTGACAGTGTGATCCTATCAGAGGGGTTCGCTGACGAGCACAGACTCAGTCCGGGAGACCGGATCACGATAGTGTTCACCGAGGAGGTCGACGGAGAGGAGGTGACACGACAAGAGGCGTACCGGGTGTCTGCGCTCTATGATCGACCGCCCGGTCCGGGCACCGCTGATGTGTTCCTTCCGATTGTTGAGGCACCGACCGACGGGTTCAGCCAGGTCCAAATCGTCACCAGCGACGCCGACGAAGCCGTCGAGATCGCCGATAGACTCGACAGAGAGTTCAATCAACGGGAGCAAAAGCTTTTAATCTTAGAGCTGTCGTCGTTACTCCGGCTTATTAGGAACCTCATCGGCTCGGTCAACCTGTTGTTGATCACCCTCGGGTCGATCTCGTTGGTCGTCGCCGGGGTCGCCATCGCCAACACGATGCTGATGGCGGTGATCAAACGCCGCGAGGAGATCGGTGTCCTCCGGGCGGTCGGCTACCAGAAGGGGGACGTGTTGCGAGTGTTGTTGGTTGAGTCGGCGATGTTAGGCGCAATCGGGACGGCCGTCGGGATGGTGCTAGCAACGCTGGCAACGATGCTTGCGAACGCGTTTTTCTTCAACAACCCGTTCGCGTTCAGCGGCGAGGCGTTGTTGTATCTCGGCGCGGCCGGGGTGTTCGGCGTGTTGATCAGCCTGATCGCCGGGATCTACCCCGCCTGGCGGGCAGCCAACGACCGGCCGGTCGAGGCGCTGCGCGGGTAGCAGCGCGCTCAGACGCCCTCGTCGGGGCCGTTCTCGTCGACGCGGTCGCGGTAGACACGCAACAACTCCTCTAGAATCATCCCCGGTCGGTCCGTGGCGTCGTAGTTCTCGTCGATGTACGTCTCTGCCGCCTCGAAGTCATTGCGCAGGCCGTACTGCCGGACCGTGATAACGGCGTCGAGAAAGTCCCGGCCGCCGTCGGCGCCCAACAGTCGCGGTTGGTCGTCTAGTTCGAGTTCGTCTTTCAGCTCCCGATAGTTGAACGTCGAGGGGTCGTACTCGTCGTCGACGAGCGCCAGAACGTACTCCGCAGAGAACCGGTAGAACTCCGACTTGCTCTCGAACACCCCGTTTTCGACGAGGCTGTCGATCTCCTCGACCACCTCGTCGGGGTACCGCACAGTGTCTTTCGCCATGTGCGTCTCTCGTTCCGCAGTTCACCCTCTGCGGTAAAGAAAGTTCGGACGAGAGACACTGACACTCCCCGCCGGCGCTCGGCTCCGGCTCCGTCTGCCGCACGTCTGACGTTCGTATGACAGGTAGGCGACAGGCGCACGCCGACTCCAGTCGGTCGTGTGGGCGTCGCCTGCAACTGGGTCGGGTGCCGACGCGAACCGTAACGCTCGGGCGGCCCGGGTGACAACGGCAGTCGTGCGCCGTCCGTCACTCGACGCGGTCCGCGGGTTCGACACTGCGGTGTACGTCGTCGCGCTCGGGCAGTTGGTGAACGTGTTCGGCTCGGGGCTGGTGTACCCGTTCGCGACGATCCACTTCCACCTCCGGGTCGGGGTGTCGTTGGCGGTCGTCGGCTTCGGGCTCGGCGCCAAGAGCGTGACGACCGCCGCGGGCACCGCTCTGGGTGGATTGTTGGCGGACCGCGTCGGCCGCAAACCCGTGATGGTCGGGTCGATGGCCGGCTCGGCGGTGACGCTCTCTGCGTTCGCGTTCGTCGGCGAACTCGCGACAGTCGTCCCCGCGTCGCTCACAACGATACTCGGCGTCTCGCCCGTCGGTGTCGCGTTCGTCGCTGTCGCCGCGGTCTCCGGACTCACTGTCGGGCTGTACCCGCCCGCCGCACAGGCGATGGTCGCTGACTTGACGGGCGGGGAGAGACGCGACGACGCCTACGCCCTACTGAAGCTCACCAACAACGTCGGCTTCGGCGCCGGCTTCGCCGTCGGCGGCGTTCTCTACTCGGTCGCGTCCGTCGCGGTGTTCGTCGGTGACGGGCTCACCTCTGGGGTCGTCGCGGTCGTCCTGCTCGCGTTCGTTCCCGGTGGAACTGGCGCGACAGGCGGCGCCGGCGTGACGGACAGTGCCGACGCAACGGACAGTGCCGACGCGACGGACAGTGCCGACGCAACGGACAGTGCCGACGCGACGGACGACGCCGACAACACCGGTGAGACCACCGCTGGGGAGTCGGCGACCGACAGCGGTGCCACCGGCACGCTCGCGGCGTGGTGGGCGGCGGTGACGGAGCCGCGGGTGGTGGCGCTCGCGGCACTCAATGCCGGGTTCGCGGTGTTGTACGCACAGATGCAGATGACCGTCCCGGTCGTCGCGGAGTCACAGTTGGGGCTGTCGACGGGACAGGTCGGGACGCTGTACGTGCTCAACCCACTGACACTCGTCGTGCTCCAACTCCCGCTCGTCGACGCCGTCCGGGAGTGGCGACGCACTCGGGGGTTGGTCGTCTCTGTCGGCTTTTGGGCCGTGAGCATGGTTGCGGCGCTGGGTGCGGATCTGGGTGTGACGGGGTTCGGGCTGTCGACGGCCGCCGTCGGTGTCGTGCTCGTCGGCGGCCACCTCGTGTTGCGGACGGTCGGGGAGGTGCTCCACTCCCCGTTGGTCACTGCGTTGGTGTCGGATCTGGGTGAGCCGGGGCAACGCGGGACACAGCTGTCGTTGGTGGAGATCGCCAAACGGCTCGGGATGGGGCTGGGGTCGTTCGGCGGCGGGCTGTTCTTCGACGCTGGGCTGTCGACGCTGTTATGGCCGACACTGCTCGTGGTGTGTCTGCTGGTCGCTGTCGGGCTGCTGGCGTTGGAGCGTCGGCTGGCCCCCGCGGAGAACGGGCGCGGGCGCGAACAGTGATTGAGAGTCGCGACAGCCGAAACTGGACGCCAGATTCACACGCTGGGGGCGACAGTCACCAACCGATGTCACTGCTCGCTGAACTGTTCGGCGGCGGGGAACAGTCCACCCGAGACCGGCTAGAAGAACTCCAGGGGATCGCCGACGACACGCTCCAGGACCGCCTGCCGGACGACCCGACCCGGCTGTCCGTCGAGGAGTACGGCGTCACGGGCGCGGCGGTGGTCAACGAGGGGCCGGACGGCGAGCCGGTGGTCGTCCCCATCGTCCGGTTCTCGCTGCCGGAGTCACGCGAGGGGTTGGATCGGGAGGCGGCGTGGTCGGTGGTGCCGGAGACGCTCCGGGTGTTGCACGCGACGTTCGACAGCGAGGTGTTCGTCCGCCACTACGACGTGCAGTTCGCGTACGACGGCGACGAACTGTTCGAGGCTCGCGAGGTGGACCGGATCGCCGTCACCCCCGACACCGTCGACCGGCTGACCACGGAGACGGGGTTCGACGAGTCGGCGCTCCGGGAACACGTCGAACGTGAAGACGACATCGACGACGAGATCGCGCCGGTGGCGTGGCGCGACGCGGTCGACTACGGGGAGTCCAACAGCGCGGTCGTCGTCACCGGTGCCGCGGTCGGCGCCAGCGCGGCCGCCTGCGGGGGTGCGTCGGCCGCGGGCGGTGCCTGTGGCGCCGCCGGCGGGATGTGAGCCACCCGCCTCCGCGAACAGGGGGCCGCGGTCACCGCCGGCGACGCGAGAGGAGCGCGGCGACCGCGACGGCCACGCAGGCGACGACGAATCCGAACCCGGCGGCACCGGCGCTGGTGGTCGCGGTCGTCTGCGCGAACACCACCGGACCGGTGGACGCGAGCATCGTCGGTGTCACGCCGTCACGTCTCGCCGCTCACGGTAAGTAGTTTGTCCGTCGCGGCTACTCGTCGAGACCGACGAACTCGCGTGCCGCAGCCCCCTCCGACTCCTCAAAGGCACGGATCGTCTCCTCGGTCCCGGTCTGACGGGCCAGCTGGTTGATCTGCATCGCGTTCACGCTGGAGGGACACACCGTCGCCGACCGCAGGCCGGCCGCCGCGAACCACTCCATCAGCTCCTTCCACAGCTCGTTGATCTCCGGGTCCCACGCCCCGCTGGCGGCACTGTTGTCGACCAACACCGCCTTGACACCGTCCTCGCTGGCTCGTTGTCTGACCGCCCGGTCTATCGCCTCTGCCTCGCCGACGGAGACATCGAACGTCTCGTTGTGCCACACGATCGTGTTGCCGTCGCGTTCGACCGTCGTCGTACCCGGAACGCTCACCTCAGACATTGTAATCGCAACAGGAACTACACATTGAAAACCGCTACGGCCGATTAGAACATCTCAGACAGTCCGGACGTGTCGTTGTCACGAACGGCCAGCCGAGAGTCACGGGCGGTCGGCGTGGCGATAGACACGCCTTTGCCGGTCAGTCGTCTACAGAGTGTGTGCAGGTCGTCGGTTACGACGCCACGGAGGCGGGACTGTACGTCATCGGCGAGGACGACGAGCAGATGACGTTTGAGTCGTTCGACCCCGGCCGGGAGCTGTCGTGGTCGTTGGGCGACCGCCACTGTGCCGGGAACATCACCGACGACGGTCACCGTGCGTGTGAGGCCGCCGCCGCGCCGTACTGTGACGACCACACCTCGACGTGGGTGTGTGCGCGGTGTACCGGGACGTGTCTGAAAGACGAGATAGACTATTTAGGCGAGATGGACTGTTTCGACGACCATGCGATCTACCTCGCGGCGTTCGCGCCCGACCAGTTCAAAGTCGGCGTGACCAGACACTACCGGTTGGAGACCCGCCTCCGCGAACAGGGGGCCGACCGCGCCGCTCACATCCGAACTGTCGAGAACGGCCGCATCGCCCGCGAGATCGAGTCCGGGCACGCCGACGAGATTCCCGACCGGGTGCGCGTCCCGACGAAGGTCGCCGGGCTCGGCGAGACGGTCGACGAAACCGCCTGGGAGGAGCTCCTCGCGCGGTTCGACCCGCTGGCGACGTTCGAGTTCGACTACGGGTTGGAACTCGACAGCCGCCCGGTCGCGGAGACGCTCGCCAGCGGGACGGTCCGTGGCGTGAAGGGCCGGGTGGCCGTTGTCGAGCGTGCGGGAACGACCTACGCCGTCGATCTCCGGGATCTGGTGGGGTACGAACTGTCGACCGACGGCGACGACGACCGGGAACTGCAGTCGAGTCTCGGGGCGTTCTGACGAAGACGGCCGTGTGTTGTTCGGTGCGAGCCGCTTCTTTCTGCCTCGCCTCACCCGCACCGCAGATTTATTTCTGACGGCTTGCAGCTAGTCTACATGGACCCGGTGACATCAGTCGGAGTCGGGATGGTAGCGAACCTGGCGCACGATGTGGCACAGGGGACCGTCTCGCTGGCGACTGACGAGTCGCTTGATACGCGGATCGAACGCGCCGCCGAAACTGTCGCCGACGACTACGGCGAGTTTGACCCCGACCACCTTCTGAACGCGCTTGACTCCGAGGAGATGGGTGAGCGTGTTGAGCGGTTTGAGCGTGGTGATCCGCTCCGTATTGCCGAGATCACGAGGGCGTTTCGCGAGCAGACGGCGGCCGCGAAGTTCGTCGACGCCGACCCCGAGGCCGACGTAGAGACGGTCGTCGAGCAGTTCGTCACCGAACTCCAGACAGAACTGGCTGCGGAGCCAGTTGCCTGGCGGAGAATGGTACTCAGAGAGATCAAACGTGGGAGCCGCGGTGTCGAGCGAATTGAGGCTGCACAGGAGACGCTCGCGGAGACGGTGCGTGCGGAGTTGGACGATACCCGACTCGTCTCGGCGACGGCACTGAAAGAAGCCATCGAGCAGAGCGATGGTCAGGGATTCGAGTGGGTGACGGAAACCGAGTTCGAGCGCGGACGGGTTGAGGACCACTACTGTTGGCGACGGTCGTTCACCCTCGCGGAAGCGTACTGCGGCTACCCGCTCCGACGGCAACGACCGTCGACTGGTGGCGATAGTGAACGCCAGGATCTGACCACAGAACTGCTCGACACGCTGGCGGAGCACGGCGGCGCGGCGTTGCTGGGCGCGCCGGGGTCGGGAAAGACAACGGCCACGCGGCTCGCGCTCGCAGCGTGGTACGACCAGATACCTGGTGGAACGGTGTTGTACCGGAAGCAGGACGCGCAGACACCGCTTGATCCGGCGGAGTTGAACGAGGCAATCGAGACGGCACGGGAGGGCGGCCCGGTGTTGGTCGTCGTTGAGGACGCCGCGCGCCGCGGAACCTATCCAGTCTACGAGACCGTCGACGAGTTCGCGGGTGACCCGGCGGTGCGGTTCCTCGTTAACTCTCGCACAGAAGAGTGGCGCGACTCCGAGTCGGGACTCCGCGCGGCGGCAGGGGGGTTCTCGCAGGCCGGTGACGACATCGTCCGGGTTCAATCGGAGGCATTCAAACAGGTTGACATGCCGGGGATCGACGCCCGCGAAGTCGAGCGATTCGTCACAAACTACGAGGAAGTGACCGGCCGCATCGTGAGCCTTGCTGACCCCAACAAGCTTCTATCGCAGGTCCGCAGCCACGCCGGGATTAGCCCGATGTTGTTGTTAGCGTACCATGTTCCCGTCTGGGAGGGAGAGATCGACGCGCGAGCCGACGGCGACGTTCCGGCGCTGGTTGCCAACGTTCGTGAGGTGTACACCTTGGTTCACGGAGGCTCGAAACGGAAAAGTATCAAGATAGACGAGACCGATAGGGAGCGATTCCGACAGCTCGCGTTAGCGGTGAACGTGCTGAACGCCGCAGAGGCGGGGGTGTGGCGTGAACACTTGCTCGGGGTCGCGGAGGATACAAAGGCGATGTTAGAGATCGACAAACTGCTGGCCAAACTTCAGGGACCGTTGTTGTTCGGGCAGGAAGGACAGCAGTACCGCACCCACCACCCGTTGTGGTCGCGGCTGTACCTGAGTGAACATCTGGAGCAGGCGAGTTCACCGGCTGCGGCGCGGCTGCGATTCGGGGAATGTGTGACCACAGTGTTCGAACTGTTCGACAGTGACGAGCGTCGTGACGCTGTTGAGGAGTTCCTCGGTGAGACGGAACGGCTTGGGTCAGTCGATAGGTCACCAACAGTTATAATTGATAGGCTGGTTGAGAAGGTCTTCAATGCTGGTGTTCGACGGCCGGAATTAGCACCATTGTTCGGGACGAGTGGCAACAGCCACGTTGAACTTCCTAAGATGTGCTCACCGGAGATGACGATTCAGGTGGCGTTCTGGCGTGCGTCAATGTATGGACAACGTGGCGAGAGTGATAAAGAACGGGCAGAAATCGAGACGGCGAAGAGTCGTTACGATGGCCGGGGTCTTGATTCGGAGGGTGTATTGGCGGAGTACCATCGTATGCTTGGCCACCACGCTCAACGGCGTGATGCGTTTCAAGAAGCTCGTAAACACTACCAGCAAGCACGCGAGGATGCACCGAATGTAGGTGGTGGAAACGAGGCGAAGTTACTCACCAACCTCGGAGTGGTAGCACACTCACTCGGTAAGTTTGAGCAGGCTCGTGACTATCACTATCAGAGTCTCAAGATTCATCAGGAGATTAATAATCCGGTGGGGAAAGCAAATAATCTTGGAAACCTCGGGGTGGTGATGGAAGCGAATGGTAAGTTCAGGCAGGCTTATCACTACCATCGTCAGAGTCTCGAAATCCATCGCGATATCGGTAACCGGGTAGGTGAGGCAAAGAGTCTCGGAAATCTTGGACTGGTGGCGCGGAACCTTGGCAAGTACGAGCAAGCCTACGACTACCATCATCAGAGTCTCAAGATCCATCGCGACATCGGTAGTCGAGCAGATGTAGCTATAATTCTCACTAATCTCGGAAACTTGGAGCACAAACAGGAGAACTACCAGGTTGCTATCGAGAATTACCGCGAGGCGGCAGATATATTCTCCGGTGTCGGGGCAGTCAAACGCGCGCTGACAGTGCTCTCGAACCTCTCAGAGGTGGCAGTTACGATCAGAGACGAACAGATGGCATCTAATACCTGTGAGGAGGCACTCGAACTGATCGCGGTATCGGATCTTAACGGACTTGATGAGTTTAGTCGGGAGTTTCGGGACCGGGTCGCGGATCTCAACAACTGATTACCGACTGGTGTGTGGGCTGTAGTCCCCGCATAGGTATCGGGTACACCCTTCCGAAACTGCCTCTACAGGCTCCGAGAGCACCGACTCGCAGGAAGCTTTTTGTCCGAATCGGCCGTGGGGCGACAAGGTGCCAGCACGTGTCACACAGTGAACGGTCGATCAGAGACGACGTACGCGAACTCGCGGCGTTGTTGGACGACGTCGTCGAGCGACAGGCCTCACGCGAGGCGTTCGAGGCCGTCGAAGGGTTGCGGTCGGACGCGATCGACCGCCGGAACGGGGAGCGAGACGGGTGGGAGCCGCTGCGACGACGGCTCTCCGGGCTCGACCCGGAGACGACCCGCACCGTCGCGCGGGCGTTCGGAACGTACTTCGAGTTGGTGAATCTCGCGGAGGAACGCCAACGCGTCCGCACCGTCCGGACGGGTCGCGCGACGGACGAACTCCCCGACGGGTTGGGTGCCGCGAGCGAGGCGTTGGCCGACGCCGACCCCGAGGTGGCACAGCAGGCGCTCGCGGACGTGTCCGTCGTCCCGACGTTCACCGCCCACCCGACGGAGGCGCGCCGGAAGACTGTGAAAGCGAAGCTCCGCCGGGTCGCAGACGCGATCCGCGAACTCGACGAGGGGCGACACACCGACAACGAGGAGGCGGCCGTCTGGGCCGAACTGGAGGGTGTGATCGAGAGCCTCTGGTCGACCCGGCAGATCCGACAACGGCGGCCGACCCCGGACGACGAGGCGCGCAACGTGCGGTGGTATCTGGAGGGGCCGTTGTACGACGTGTTGCCGGAGGTGTACGGCGATCTCTCGGATGAACTCCTCGACGAGGGGGTCGACGTGTCGGTGCCGTCCGTGTTGTCGTTCCGGTCGTGGGCCGGATCTGACCGCGACGGCAACCCGTACGTCACCGTCGACACGACCAGCGAGACGTTGGAACGACAACGCGAGGCCGTCCTCGACCGCTACGACGAGGAGCTGGAGTCGTTGGCGGCCGCCGTCAGCGGCGACGGCGCGCGGATCGAACACACCGAGGCGTTCGCGTCGGTCCGTGAGACGCACCGCGAGGCGTTGCCGACCGTCGCCGAGCGGGCACGCGAGGCGTACCCCGACGAGCCACACCGGTCGTTCGTCGCCGTGGTGCGTGAACGGGTCGCGCGCGTCGACGACCCCCGACCGGGCGGGTACGACGACGCCGACGCGTTCCAATCGGCCGTCGAGAGCCTGGTTGCGGATCTCCGGGCGAACGGGTTAGACGCCGTCGCGCGCGAGGCGGCGGCGCCGCTCGTCCGCCGGATCGAGACGTTCGGGTTCGTGCTCGCGCCGTTGGACCTCCGTGACCACCGCGAGAACCACACGAAGGCGGTGACGGAACTGCTCGCGCGGGCGGACACGGACTACGCCGCCATGTCGGAGTCTGAACGCGTCGAGTTCCTCACGGCCGCCGTCGTCGACGACGGGAGTCCGATCTCGTTGGCGGCCGACGACGACACGCTCTCGGAGACGGCCGCGCGGGTTGCTCGTCGGTTTGACGCCTTTGCCGACTGGCAGGCGGAGTACGGCGTCGAGGCGATTGACGCCTACTGCATCTCGATGACCGAGGAGGTGTCACACGTGTTGGAGGTGTTGTTCCTGGCGGACGCCGCGGGCGTCGTCTCACTGCCCACCCACTGCGGGGTGGACGTGGTGCCGTTGTTGGAGACCGCCTCGGCGTTGTCGAACGCCCGGGAGATTCTCGGCACGTTGTTCGAGAACGAGGCGTACGGCGCCGCGCTCGAAGCGCGCGGTGACACACAGGAAGTGATGTTGGGGTACTCCGACTCCAACAAGGAGAACGGGCCGTTGGCGGCCTCCTGGTATCTCCACCGCAACGCCCGCCGGCTGGCGAACGTCGCCGACGACTACGACGTGGAGCTACGCCTGTTCCACGGCCGCGGCGGGTCGTTGTCCCGCGGTGGCGGCCCGATGAACGACGCCCTGCTCGCGCTCCCGCCGGAGACGGCGACCGGGCAGGTGAAGTTCACCGAACAGGGGGAGGCGATCGCGGAGAAGTTCGCCACCCCGGAGGTGGCCCGCCGGGAGTTGGGGCTGATGGTGGACGGCCAGATCCGGGCGCGGCTCAACGCAATGCAGGACGCGACCCCGACCGTCGGCGAGGAGTGGCGCTCGGCGATGACGACGATGGCCGAGGCCGCCCGCGAACGCTACCGCTCGTTCCTCGAAACGGAGGGGTTCGTCGAGTTCTTCGAAACGGTCACACCCATCGGCGTGATCGAGGAGCTGAACCTCGGGTCGCGGCCAGCCTCCCGGACGGGCGAACGGACCGTCGAGGATCTGCGCGCGATCCCGTGGGTGTTCTCCTGGACGCAGTCGCGGGCGATCATCCCGGGGTGGTTCTCCGTCGCGGCCGGGATCGACGCCTACCTCGCGCCCGACGACGACAGCGTCGACACGGACGCCCGGCGGGCGACGGTCCAAGCGATGTACGACGAGTGGCCGTTCTTCGAGACGACCATCGACAACGTCGCCGTCTCGTTGGCGCGCGTCGAGATGGAGATCGCGGCCGAGTACGCCGATCTCGCCCCCGACCACCTCCAGAGTCGGTTTTTCCCGGAGATCCGTGCGGAGTACGACCGCGCCCGCGAACTGATCGGTGTCGTCACCGGCCGCGAGGACCCCCTCGACAGGGAGTGGTTCCGGGAGACGCTGGACCGCCGGAACCCGTACGTCGACCCGCTGAGTATGCTCCAGGTTGACCTGCTCGACCGATCACACCTCACCGACGTGGAGGAACGCGCCCTGCGGCTCACCGTCACCGGGATCGCCTCGGGGATGAAGAACACGGGGTAGCCACCCGAGCGGTGTCGGGCGTGGCGCTCGGTTGTTCGACAGCCTACTGTCGGTCGGTGAGCCGGCGGAACACCGTCACCGGGAACCGGACCTCGACACGGCTGGGCGGGCGGCCCTTCCCGGTCGTCTCCATCTGGACCCGTTCGAGCACACCGACCTCGGCGAGTTCGTAGAGGAACCGACGGACGGTCGAAGCCGACAGCTCCACCGTCGGGTCGGCGACGACCGCCTCCGTCGTCGCACTCACCGACGTTCGTTCCTCTGGGTCGAGTGCCGCCACGCTCGCGAGCACTCGGCGTTTGTTCTCCGGCAACGCAAGCACCCGCCCCAACGAGACGGACTGGCGCGGCACCGCGCGGATCGCGGCGGTCACGTCCGCCTCCGAGACGGTCGGTCGGTCGTCCGCCCGGGCGCGGTCGGCGGCGACGAACGCCGCCGAGAGCGCGTGGTGTGCGTTGCCGTCGGCCCACTCCGCGATCCGGCGGGCGTGGTCGTACGCCAACACCCGCCGTGCGGTGCCGTCGTCGGCTCGGGTCGTCAACACGTCCACGAGCGCTTGCCGGCCGTAGCGGTCGATCCGGATCGACCGGGCGGTGTACTCCGTCAGCGACACCTCTGCCGGCGGGTCACGGCCGACCGCGAGCCACGCCACCGTGCTCGGGAGACTGGCGAACAACTCCACCAGTCGGTCGGGGGAGAGGCTCCCGGGTTCACCGACGTGGTCGACCGCGACCACGACCCCGACGGTCGCCGCCGACAGTTGGTCGTGAACCCGTTCTTGGAGTTCGCTCGTCCCCACACCGTGTTCCGGGACGGCGTCGGAGACGAACCCGTCGAGCACAGCCTGATAGAAGCCGAACTCGCTGTCGGCGGTCCGGGCGTCGACCGTCACGAACGACGGCACAGGCGCGGTCGACGCCCGGGTCGTCGTGTGGAACGCACCACCCTGTTCAGTCGAGAGGCTCCCCAGGTGGTCGAACAACGCCTGCACCACCGCGGTCTTGCCGGCGCCGAACGGGCCGTGGACGTACGCGTTCGGCGGGAGCCGCCCGTCGAGCGCCGGGTCGAGGTGGTCCAACAGCCGTTCCAACGTTGGCCCGCGACTGCTCGGCTCCGGTACGTGTGCGACCGGCGAAAACGCCTCCAGGTCGATCAACCCCCTCTCGTCGCCGCCGGTTCGGCGGCGTCTCACGCGTGTCTCGATGTCCATCTGTAGTCCCTGTCTGTCTCGGCTCGTCGTGTGCTGTCGTCTTCGTCGGGTTCCGTCCTGTCGCACGTATCGGGTGTCCGTCGGGGTTCAGTGTTTCGGGATCGTCTCGTTGGGTGTGACTGTTCGGCGTCTGCGGCCGTTTACTATTCGAAAGAAAACGCCGGGAACACTTCTATCCGGCGAACCGCTCACGCCATGCCCAGCGCCGGCACCCACGACGTGCCGGCGAAGACGCCGGCGATGCCGAGGACGACGACGACGAGCGTCGCGACAACGATTGCCGCTGCTGGCGGATCGAAGTGTGTGTCCGAGTGTGCGTAGAACACCCGTTGGACGACTTCACCGACGAGCGCACCGAACGCGCCGAACGCGCCGGCGACCAACACCGCGACGAGCGCCTCCGTGCCGGTCGGCACGCCGCCGAAGACGGCGAGTGCGGCGGTGCTCGCCGGGAGCGTCATGTGGTGGGTGACCGGGATCTTCTCGACGCCCAGGTTGAGGAACGTCAGACTCGCCGCCGAGATACCGAACCCGAGGAACGCGCTCCCGGTCTCGATGGCGAGGAACCCGCCAACGAGGCCGGCGACCAGCCCGATCATCGTGACGTTCGCCCACTCGTACTGGTGGGGGAGCCACGGCTCGACGGCGAGCCGCTTCGACGCCACCATCCCGCCGTCCGTCGCGGCGTCACCGCTGCTGCTGCCGCTGGCGGTCGTCCGCATCTCACCCTTCTCGAACGGCGTCATGTCGAGGAGGCCGCGGTCGGTGCCGCCGATCAACGGGTAGCCGAACGCGACGCGGTGGAGTGCCGCCGAGACGACGACCATGATCGCGATCGGGTCCCACGGGAGCGCCAGTCCACCGGACAGCTGCCGGCCGAGCGCGCCGATGATCCCGAACAGCCCGCCGACGGCGAGCACGTCCGGACGGGTGCCCAGCGCGTAGGCGATGTCCTTCGCCGGGTGGTAGTCACCCTCACCCGGCTCGGGCATCACGCCGTCCTGTTTGGCCGCGTACGCCGCCGCCGCGGCGCCACCCGCGAACGCGATGTGTGGGCCGAACACCGCACCGAATGCCACGCCACCGGTCAGTCCGGCGCCGTAAACGCCGATCCCGGCCGCCTCGATCTCGACGCCCGCGATTGCCACCGCCTCGCCGGCGATGACCGCGAAGCCGGTGAAACAGAACGCCGGGAGCGCGCCGATGGCGGCTCCGAACGCTCCGCCCGCGAAGGCGGCGAGCAACAACAGGGCCAGATCGACCGGCGACAGCCCGATCACCGGAATCTGGAGGAGTAGCTCGAACATCGGTCACTCCTCCTGTGCCCAGTCGAGGGAGCGTTCGACGGCATCGTCCCACCGGCTGTACATCTTGTCGGCCTGTGTGGTGTCCATCTCCGGCTCGAACGTCTCGTCGATCTGCCAGTTCGACCGCAGCGAGTCCAGATCCTCCCAGTAGTCGACCGCCAGCCCGGCGGCGTACGCCGAGCCGAGCGCGGTCGTCTCGTCGACCTCCGGCCGGGCAATCTCCGTCTGGATCACGTCCGCCTGGAGGCCACACAGGAAGTCGTTTTTCACCGCGCCGCCGTCGACGCGGAGTGTCGTCGTCTCGACGCCGGAGTCCGCCTCCATCGCGGTCGCGATGTCGCGTGTCTGGTAGGCAATCGACTCCAGTGTCGCCCGAACGATGTGTTCTTTCCGGGTGTCGCGTGTCATCCCGACGAGTGTGCCGCGCGCGCGGCCGTCCCAGTGTGGTGCGCCGAGCCCGGTGAACGCCGGCACCATGTAGACACCCTCGGTGGAGTCGACGGAACTCGCCAACTCGGCCGTCTGTGCGGCGTTGTTGATCAGGTCGATGTCTTCGAGGAACTCGATTGCGGCGCCGGTGACGAAGATCGACCCCTCCAGCGCGTACTGGACGGGCTCGCCCGACAGCTGGAAGCCGACGGTCGTCAACAACCCGTTCTCGGAGGTGACCGCCTCCTCCCCGGTGTTCATCAGGTAGAAGGAACCGGTGCCGTACGTGTTCTTCGCGTCGCCGGCGTCAAAACAGGTCTGACCGAACAACGCCGCCTGTTGGTCACCCAGCGCGCCCGCGACCGGCACCGCCGCACCCAGGAACCCGTCCGGGTCCGTCGAGCCGTACGTCGCTTCGTCGGCGGAGGGCCGCACCTCCGGCAGCATCTCCCGGGGGACCGAGAACTCTTCGAGGAGTTCCCTGTCCCAGTCCATCTCGTGGATGTCGAACAACATCGTCCGGGAGGCGTTCGTCACGTCCGTGATGTGTTCGCCCGTGAGGTTGTGGATCAGCCAGCTGTCGATGGTCCCCATCAGCAGTTCCCCGTCGCGTGCCCGGTCGCGCAGGTCACGCGCTCGGCTGGACTCCATCTTCAACGGCTCGGCGTTGTCGAGAATCCACTCCGTCTTCGTCGCCGAGAAGTAGGCGTCCACCTCCAGCCCGGTCTTCTCGCGGATCGCTTCCGTGCGGCCCGCCTCCTCCAACTCCTCGACGCGGTCCGTGGTCCGGCGGTCCTGCCAGACGAGGGCGTTGTGCACCGGCCGCCCGGTCTCGCGGTCCCACACCACCGTCGTCTCGCGCTGGTTCGTGATCCCCAGCGCCGCCAACTGCCCGGCGTCGATGCCCGCGTCGTCGAGTCCAGCGAGCACCACCTCCTCCGTGTTCTCCCAGATCTCGACTGGGTCGTGCTCGACCCAGCCGGACTGCGGGTAGATCTGTTCGTGCTTCTCGTAGGCGTTGCCGGCGACCTGGCCGTCGTGGTCGAACACCATGAACCGGGTCCCGGTCGTCCCTTGGTCGATCGCGCCGACGTAGGTTTCTGTCATCTGTCGTTGTCCTCTGGCAGGCGTCCTCGCCCGCCTTACCCCCCACCAAATTAACGTATCATCATAAACGTTACTGCCAGAACGGGGGCGATAGTGAAGATACGGGTCGCCACGCCACGAGAATCGTTCTCACGAGGCAACAAAACTCGGCGAAAAGCCGTTTCACCGGTGTGTTCGCGACGGCTACGCGGCGGGCGCGGAGCGATGTTCGAAATTCTTCACTGTCGCGACCGCGCTCGTCAGTGAACTGAAGTGCCCCCGGGTCGAACGGTGTCGACATGACAGAGTCGACGGCGGTACTGGTGATCGGTGGCGGAGCGACGGGTGTCGGTGTCGCGCGCGATCTGGCGTTGCGGGACGTAGACGTGACGCTCGTTGAGGCGGACGGGCTCGGGAGTGGCACCTCGGGTCGGTCACACGGGCTGCTCCACAGCGGGGCTCGCTACGCGGAGTCGGACCCAGAGGGGGCCCGCGAGTGTCGTGCCGAGTCGGCGGTGTTGCGCGACATCGCCGGCGACTGTGTGCGGAACACGCGCGGGTTGTTCGTCCAGTTGGCCGACGACGATCCGGCGTACTTCGAGGAGAAACGCGCCGCCTGTCAGGATGTCGGGATCGACACCGAGGAGATCGACGCCGCGGCCGCCCGCGAGGCGGTGCCGGATCTGAGCGAGGAGACGGAGCGTGCGATGTGGGTCGACGACGCGGTAATCTACCCCTCGCGGCTCGTCGCCGCCACCGCGGCCGACGCCGCCGCCGCGGGCGCCGACGTCCACACACACAGCCCGGTCGTCGACGCGACGGTTCGGGACGGCGCGGTCGACCGGGTGACGGTCGGGGGTGAGTTCGACGAGACGGTCGAACCGACGTACGTCGTCAACGCCGGCGGCGCGTGGGCCGGCCAGATCGCCGACGTGTTCGACATCGACGTGGGGATGGCCCCCTCGCGGGGTGTGATGGTCTCCGTCGACTACGACGGCCCGCATCCGGTGCTCAACCGGTGTCGCGACCCGGACGACGGCGACATCGTCGTCCCACACGAGGGCGAGACCGTGCTCGGGACGACCAGCGTCCCCGTGTCGAGCCCGGACGACTACGAACAGGAACAGTGGGAGATCGACCGTTCGATCGAGGAGTGTGCGGAGATGCTCCCGGCCGTGGGGGACGCGGATGTGGTCCGGAAGTGGTGGGGGGTCCGACCGTTGTACGCACCCGACGAGGCGGGGGAGGACCGCCGTGGAATCTCGCGTGGCTTCTTCCTCCTCGATCACGGCCGCGACGGCGTCGACAACGCCGCCAGCGTCGTCGGCGGGAAGCTCACCACCTACCGACAGATGGCCGAGGAGACGGTCGACCACATCTGTGAGACGCTCGGTGTCGACGCCGACTGTGTCACTGCCGACCGTGAGCTTCCGGCCGCCGACGACCCCGACCGACTCGACGAGTTCGTCGCGCGCTACGACGCGAAGGGACAGACCGACCGAGACGTGGTGACGGCCGACTGAGTCGAGAGGGCCGGCCAACCGGACCGTGGTGACGGCCGACTGAGTCGGGAGGGCCGGCCAACCGGACCGTGGTGACGGCCGACTGAGTCGAGAGGGCCGGCCAACCGGACCGTGGTGACGGCCGACTGAGTCGGGAGGGCCGGCCAACCGGACCGTGGTGACGGCCGACTGAGTCGGGAGGGCCGGCGGTGACAGAGCACTGTCGCCCCGACCGGACCGTTGAAGACGGGGCCGGCCGAATCGGCGGTATGCGCTTCGACCGCCAGAGCGGCGTGTTCCTCCACGTCACCTCGTTGCCGAGCCGTCACGGGATCGGCGACCTCGGCGACGGTGCCGTCCGATTCCTGGAGTTTCTCGACCGCGCCGACCAGTCGCTGTGGCAGGTGTGTCCACTCGGCCCGACGACGGCCGCCGCCGGCCACTCCCCGTACCAGACGCTGTCGGGGTTCGCGGGCGACCCGTTGTTGATCGACCTCGACGACCTCGGCGAGCGGGGCTACCTCACGGACGACGAGCTCGTCCCGCCAGACGGGGTCACGGCCGGCGAGACGGACTACGAGACCGTCCGGCCGTTCAAACACGACCGGCTCCGGACCGCGTTCGAACGGTTCCAGGCGTCACCCGCCGAGGGTGACCGGGCGGCGTTCGAGCAGTTCCGCGAGCGGGAGGCGGCGTGGTTGGAAGCGTACACCACCTTTGTCGCACTGCGTGACCGTCACGACGGCGCCGCCTGGACAGACTGGCCAGCGCCCGTCCGCGACCACGAGCCCGAGGCGGTCGCCGACGTTCGCGAGGAACTGGCCGACGAGATCGCTTTCCGGGCGTTCTGTCAGTGGGTGTTCGACCAACAGTGGCGACGGCTCCACGAGGCCGCCAACGACCGCGGGATCGACCTCGTCGGCGACCTCCCGATCTACGTCGCCTTCGACTCCGCAGACGTGTGGGCCGCGCCGGAGGCGTTCCTGTTGGACGAGTCGGGGTCGCCGACCGCGGTTGCGGGCGTCCCGCCGAACCCTGGCGACGACGGCCAACGCTGGGGGAACCCGTTGTACGACTGGGACCGGCTCGCGGATCGGGGGTACGACTGGTGGCTCGGGCGACTCCGCCGGTTGTTCGAGCTGGTCGACGTGACCCGGATCGACCACTTCAAAGGGTTCGACGAGTTCTGGGCGATCCCGGCCGACGCCGACAGCCCCGCCGCCGGCGAGTGGCGAGAGGGGCCGGGTGGTGACTTCTTCGAGACGGTCGAAGCGGAGTTGGGGGAGTTGCCGTTTCTCGCGGAGGATCTGGGCTTTCTCGACCCCAGCACGGTCGCCCTCCGGGAACGGTTCGGCTTCCCCGGGATGCGGGTGCCACAGTACGCCGACTGGTGTTCGGAGGGTGACCGCTCCCAGCCGATGCACTACCCCGAGGACAGTGTCGGCTACACGTCGACACACGACACGGACACGTTCGCAGGTTACTACGCCGACCTGCCGGAGCGACAACGCGACTGTCTCCACTACAACCTCGGTGCCGACGGCCACGAGATCGAGTGGGACGTGATCGAGGCGGTGTGGAACGCCGACAGCGCGGTGGCGATCACCACGGTTCAGGACCTGCTCGGGCTGGGGAGTGAGGCGCGGTTCAACACCCCTGGGACGGTCGAAGGAAACTGGCGGTGGCGGGTCACCGACGACCAACTGGACGGCACGGTCGCCGACCGGCTGGCGCGGATCACCGACGCGACGCTGCGGTAGTGTGTCTCAGCAGTCGACACACAGCCCTGGGTAGTCGAAGTAATCGGGACAACACGGCGGTGACGCGGCCTGTGCGTCGATCTCGTCGGCCGACGGGAGCCCGACGGCCTCGAGTGACGGCGTGTCCGACCGTTGCTCGAACGCCGCGAGCGGCGTCTGTGTCACCGTGCCGTCTTCCCGTTGCCATTGGACGTACAGCTCCTCGTCTCCGGCCAGAAGCGTCGCCCCCAGTGCCGTCGCGCCGGCCGCACTGAGGTGTGTGAGCATGGTTCGTCGTTGCACAGTCGCATGAATCACTCCAGTCATATCAAATTTTTGCTGTTGCAGGTCCAGGATACTGCTAACACTGTTGTTCTATCACGCTGTGTCAATGAGACGCCGTCAGTCGCCGGGATCGACAGTCGCCTGCGGTGGATCGCCCTCCTCGGCCGCGGCCGCGCGGGTGAACACCACCCAGAACACGCCGGAGGCGACGACGATGAACCCCGCGGCGGTGTAGAAGGCCGCCTGCACGGAGACGAAGTCTTTGATCAGCCCCACGCCCACGGGACCGACGACCTGGCCGACCTTCCAGGAGATCGACCGGAGACTCATGCTGGAGGCGACGGAGTCGTACTTTTCACCCTCCTCGACGAACAACGCCATACTCGCCGGGAGCCGGACGCTGTCGGCGACACCCAGGATACAGTAGGCGCCGAACAACGCGAAAAAGGCCCCGCCTAACTCCTGAACCCCGCCGAACGCGCGTATTCTGACCGGGGTGATCGCGCCGTCGACGTACAACGACAGCGGGATCAGCGCCGTCCCGAGCCCGTACAACAGTGCGCCGACGACGACGAAGTACTGTTTCTTCCCCACTCGGTCCGAGAGGTCACCGACGTATCCCTGTGTGAGCGACTTCGTCAGCTTCCCGCCGGCCAGAATCCACCCGATGACGAGCGCGTTGATGCCGAACTCCGTGCGCGCGAGGATCGGGAGGAAGATGATCACCGCCATCTTGCCGACGGAAAAGGCCAGTCGGAACGTCACCAGCGCCTTCACCATCGGCAACGACAGCAGTGCACGCAGTGTTTCCCGCCCGCCGCCGGCGTCACCCTCCACGCCCCCGCCGGGGTCGTTCCGGAGAAACGCGAACACCAACAGGAACGCCGCGACTGTCACGCCGGACAAGACGACGTAGGTGAACGTGAACTCGTAGGCGTACAACAGGTAGCCGCCGACGGCGTCCCCCGCCAACGAGGAGAACGCCGCCACCTGGTTGTACGACCCCAGCCACCGGCCGTTCTCCCCGTCGGGTGCGATCGTGCCGATGACCGTCGAGCCGGTGATCCAGAGGATGCTCGCGCCGATCCCCTGGAGCATCCGGATGAGGACGATGTGGACGGACGAGTCCACGAGCATGAACCCGAAGAAGACGACGACGTTCAGCGCCAACCCCGCCAACAGCCACCGCTTGGCGTTCCCCTTGTCCACCTGCCGGCCGAGCGGGAGAACGATGAGCAGTTGGACGACCGCGAACCCGGTCCCGAACAACCCCTCGACGAACCCGGTGGTGCCGAACTGGTCTGCGTACAGTGCCAACGCGATCAGGATCGTCGAGTACGCCTGACTGCGGGCGAACGCCGTCCCCGCGAGCGCGGCGAACTCTCTGTTCTTGAGGAGACCGACCGAACTACCGAAGCCCACTGTTACGTCTCGAAACAGTCCGGGCGGTCTTAAGCCCCGTCTTCCCGGAGGGGTGTGTGAGTGTATGTCGAAGCCAGTCACACGGACACACAAGATGAAATATTACGTCTGTCGATCACCGGCACGAACAGACATATAACCCCAAAAGCCAAATGTTCGGGTATGAGCGCCCAGGACATCACCACCGAGGAACGACTCCCGCTGTTCCTCCTGTTCGCCGAGGAGGGTGAGGAGGTCAGTGGCATCACTCGGTTCCAGAAGCTGGTGTTCCTGGCCCAGAAAGGGGGTCTCAGTGACGACCCGATCGAGCCGTTGGAAGACATGGAGACGTTCGAGTACGAGCCCAACGACTACGGACCGTTCTCCAGAGAGCTGTACGACGCACTCGACGATCTCGAAGCAGACGGACTCGTCGAGGTGGAGACGAAACTGACCCGCTCGGGCAACGAGCGCAAGGACTACGTCCTGACGAAGGAGGGTGAGAGGACAGCCGAGAATCTGTTCGGCGACCTCCCGGAGGACCCGACGGAGTTCGACCACGATCTGAAAGTGCTGAAGGCGGTGAAGCGTCTCTACAACGACCGCCCTATCGTCGGTCTGATCGACGACCTGTACGCCGAGTACCCGGAGTACGCGAAAGACTCTGTGCTTCGATGATCTGAGAAATTGATATGGTTGTCGTTCACAACTAATTAGTTAGCGCGGGTCAGACGGCTCGCCAGTGATCGTTGCACAGGCCGGACTCGGGACTGCGTTCCTGCGGTCGCTGTTACTCCCGCTCGTGTTCCTGGCTCCTGGTGTCCCTGCCCTCCGGCTGAAGCGATGGGCAGCCAGACGCAACGGACGGCCGCCTCGTTTCCAGTTGATCGTCTACGGTACGCTCCTGAGCGGCGCTTCGTTGGTGACGCTGTACTTCGGTGTCTCTTGGCTCAACTGGGAACTCGTCACGGTGAAGACTCTGGACGAGTTGTCTCTGTTCGAGGAACTCTTGCTGTTCGTAGCTCACCTCGCGTTGACTTGCGTGTACGGTCTTCTAGCGGGTGAAGTACAGTACAACTACGGGAGCGGGAACCTCCCCCGTGATCTGTACGACAGCTGGGACTTCGCGTTCGAGAAGGTGTACCAGGGTGGCGATGTCGTGTTGAAGACGACTGGCGGGACTTGGATTCGAGGACGAGTCGTTCAGAGTGGTTCGTCTGAAGAGAAACAGGACCTACTGTTCGAGTCCGCGCGGGTACTCGATGCCCCGAGGGATGGTGTGACCTCAGTGAGTTCCACACAGGAGTCAACACCAGAAGTCTACTACAACGGGTACGAAGCTCTAAGACAGACGGAGTCGACGGACGAGGGTCCGGAGGAGACGGACTCGGCAGACGAACTATCTGGAATGGACAAGATCGTCGCTGAAGACTCGATCAAGACGCCAGCAGGTAACTACGTGCAAATTGAGGGAGAGAATATCGAAGCTGTCATTCTCTGTGGGGGGACAGATATGAACCCTGAAGCGGAGATCGCTGACGAAAAAACGCCGCTGCTCAGACTATTATTCAAGAATTGACAGAAAGCTCGTTCCAGATTCCTCGGCTTTCGACCGACCGGCCCAACGGATACGGCACGGCTCTATTAGTACTTGTGCTTGCCTCTGTGACGGTCTCGGTGTTCTTGTTGTCTGCCCTTGACTCTCTGTTCTCGGCTATGACGTTACCTCTGTTGTGTCTCGGGACCCTGTCCGCCACAGCTACTATCCTGTACTTCAGAACGAAGACGCTAGACCTGTGCGTAGGAAGAATTTCCTCCGTCGGATCGGGCAAGACGCTGGGTGCATTCGTCGTACTCACTTTGCCGGTGTTAGTCTGGTACAGGCCAGTCACGGAGGCTACACCGCTCCTATCTGGCGTCCTTGTCGGGACAGCGTTCGCCACACTCCACCTCAGTGTCGCAGACGATTTTTGACTCAACATCTGCATCACTCTTGACTATGCTGGGTATCTTTTTGATCTCTTCTGCGGCTGTCTGGTTTGAGCCGTGGACGACCGAGTGGATGTGGCGGCTCGTCTCGTTTGCCGCGTTCGGAATCGTGGTGCTGCTAACCGTCGACAGACTGCGAAAGGGAACGCCGTCGTCGTACGACCGGTGGTCTGAAGTGGTGAAATCTGTCTCCTGGTGGGGGGTGGTGGTCCTTGTGACGGCTTTCGTGGTCATGGCGCTTCAGCTGAACCCATGGTTGTTCGTCGTCGCTGTGGTCCTATCGGTAGTGCCGTTGTTTATGATTCGACAGGCGGTAAAAAGACAACTAGACTGATTACAACTCGATCCGTTCCACCAGCGCGTCGTCACGCGTCGCGTTCACGGCGACGATCCGCACGTCGTCTTCCAACCCCGAGTCACGCAGTTTCGCCTTCAGCAGGTTGTCCACCTGGTAGACGCCGACCGCGCCGTCCATCTCGATCTCGGCGAGCACCGCCCGCTCGTCCCCCTCCTGTAGCGAGACGCGCCTGATCGCCTGCGAGGAGAGCGTGTCGATGCCGCGTGAGCCTTTCTTGTACGGCATCCGCGAGCGGCCACGTTCCATGTCGAGTGCGTCCGCGACGCGGATCACACCCGCCTCCGTCGTCAGCGGGTCCTCGGCGGTGTGGTGACAGAGAATCGCGTGGAGCACCTCGCCTTTCATCCGGACGGCGTCAGCAGTGTCGTAGAACCCCGAGAGAAGACGGTCGAGCAGGTCCGCCGCCAACGGGATCGAGTAGTAGACGTGTTCGTCGCGGTGGACGACGTGGCCGATGTCGTGGAGCGTCGCGGCCAGGGCGACGATCACGGGCTCGTCGGCCTCGTCGAGCCCCTGGTCGGTCGCGCCGTTGAACGCGACGCCGCCTCGTTTGAGCAGGTCGTACAGCGTCAGCGCCCGATTACGGACAATCTCGATGTGTTTCGCCCCGTGGTCGTTGTACCCCATCCGGGTGACCGCGTTGACGTTCTGCGCTTGGAGGTACGTCTGGATCTCCGTGTCCTCTCGGATCACGGGGAGGATCTCGTTGAGTCGCTCGTCCGGGTAGGCGTGGTCTGCCGCCGGGTCGTACGGCTCGGAGTGGTCTGTACTCACCTCACGGACAAGTGTGTCGCCAGACAAGTAGCCTCTGGTCGGTCGGGTCGCGGCGACGGCGTGAGTACAACGGGACCGGCCGCGCGACGACCGGAAGGGCAAAGATCATACCGTCGCCGTGAGGAAGTCGGAGCATGGAGGCAGTCGTTCTCGCTGGTGGGTACGCGACCCGGATGTGGCCGATCACGCGGCACAGGCCGAAGATGTTCCTGCCGGTCGGTGACCAGACGGTGATCGACGGCGTGTTCGCGGACCTGGAAGCCGACGACCGGGTGGAGGCGGTGTACGTCTCGACGAACGAGCGGTTCGCCGACGAGTTCGAGTCGTATCTCGCCGACTCGGCGTTCGAGAAGCCGGCGGTGTCCGTCGAGGACACCACCGCAGAGTCCGAGAAGTTCGGCGTCGTCGGCGCGCTCGAACAGCTGATCGACCGCGAGGGGGTCGACGACGACCTGCTGGTCGTCGCGGGCGACAACATGCTGTCGTTCGACCTCGCGGAGTTCGCCGACTTCTTCGAGCGGAAAGAGACGCCGGCACTCGCCGCCTACGATGTCGGCGACCGCGAACGCGCCAAGAGCTACGGGCTGGTCGAACTCGACGGGACGGAGGTGGTCGACTTCCAGGAGAAACCCGCAGACCCCAACAGCACGCTGGTGTCGATCGGTTGTTACGTGTTCCCACAGGAGACGTTGCCGTCGTTCGACACCTACCTCGCGAACGACAACAACCCCGACGAGCCGGGGTGGTTCGTCCAGTGGCTCCAACAACGCCAGGGGGTCGACGCGTTCACCTTCGACGGCGCGTGGTACGACATCGGCACCGCCGACTCGTATCTCGACGCGGTCGGCTACGCGCTCGACGGGGGGACGCTCGTCGCCGACGACGCGACCGTGACGGACAGCCAGTTGGGGGAGAACGTCCATGTGATGGCGGGCGCGACCGTCGAGAGCGCGACCCTGTCGAACACGGTGGTGTTCCCGGACGCGACCGTGCGGGACGCGACGCTGTCGCGATCCGTCGTCGACACGGAAGCGAGTGCGGTCGGTGTCGAGCTGTCCGGGAGCCTGTTGGGCCAACACACCGAAATCGACGGGAGCGGCAGGGAGTGAGTGTCGACAGCAGCGACCGACAGGGCGTCGGCGGCGTCGCAACCGTCTGTCGCCGAGAGCGTCACCCCAGTCGCGCGTCGGTGACACGAATCCGACCGCGGGTGCCGTCCCACTCCGTCTCGTAGTCGAGTTCGACCGGACGGTCCATGTGCGGGCCGTCGGTGACGAACGTCTCGAACTCCCCACCCTCACCCAACGGGTGGACACCGTACTCCTCGCTGAGATCGACCAGTTCCGCGAGCGCGTCGTGGTCCAGTCGGCGGCCCAACCAGGACTCGTCGAGACCGGCGGCCGCCACCTGGAGGATCGTGATCTCGAAGCCGGCCGCCAACATCCGTTCGGCGAGTTCGACGGGGTCTTCCTGCCACAGCGGCGCGAACAGATCGATGTCGAGTCTGTCACACATCCCCTCGATCCGGGAGGTCTGGAACGCCGACTCGACGGCGCCGGCGGTCACCCCGGCGAGCGGTCGGTCGGTCGCGAGCGCCTCCAGTCGGGCCTCCATCGGCTCTAACTCGCGGTCGCCCTGACTGCCGGCGTCGGTCGCCGTCGCCGCCTCGAAGTCGTCGGGGTCGACCTCGATCAACGGGACACCGACACTCTCGGCGGCCAACGCCGCGAGTTGGGTCTCCGGGACGTGGTACATGTACGAGTCGTCGCCCGGGTGGACGGTGAGCAGTCGCTCGACGGGGAGCCCCTCCTCCAGCGCGCGGTACAACGCCCACGAGGAGTCTTTCCCACCCGAGAACAACGAAATCCACGCTGCCGTCTCCGCCGTCTCCGTTGTCACGCCACCGGCTTCGAGAGCCGGGTTGAAGTTCCTGACGCAGCCGCTCGTCGGTGTCCTGGCGGCCGTCCCGCCTTCCCCCCGGCCCCGGGTTTTTGTACGAAGCGGCCCCAGAACTGCTATGCGTGTGCGGGAACTCCCGTTGGCCGCGCGGTACCGCGACCACTTCGAGGGGGAGGGGATCGACGAGCTGTACCCGCCCCAGGCCGCGGCCGTTGAGGCGGGGGTGTGTGACGGCGAGAACGTCGTATGCGCGGTGCCGACCGCCTCCGGGAAGACGTTCGTCGCGCAGTTGGCGTTGTTGTCGGCCGACGGTCCCGGGTTGTACGTCTGTCCGTTGCGGGCGTTGGCCCGCGAGAAGTACGAGGCGTTCGCCGAACTGCCCGGCGTGAGTGTCGGGATCGCGACGGGTGACTACGACTCGGCGGCCGCCGAGTTGGCAGACGAGGATCTGATCGTCGCCACCTCCGAGAAGGTGGACTCGGCAATCCGTAACCGTGCGGCGTGGATCGAAAAGCTGGCGTGTGTCGTCGTTGACGAGGTCCACCTCCTCGGGTCGGGTGGCCGGGGGCCGACGTTGGAGGTGACACTCGCGACCCTCCGGCGCCGGACGACGGACCCGCAGGTGGTCGCGTTGTCGGCGACGGTCGACAACCCCGGTGCCATCGCGGCGTGGCTCGACGCCAAACTGGTGGAGTCCGACTGGCGGCCCATCGACCTCCGGACGGGGGTGTACGCCGACGGCACGCTGTCGTTCGATGACGGGACGACACAGTCGGTCGCGGTCGGGGACGGAACAACGCAGGCGGTGTCGGGCGACGAACCGACAGCGGTGGACGACGACACGGCCGCGACCGCCGCGTTGGTCGCCGCCGCGGTCGGCGACGGCGGACAGGCGCTGGCGTTCGTCCGGTCGCGCCGGGAGGCGGAGACGCTCGCGAGCACGCTGGCAGACGAACGGGTGGCGGAGCCGGCCGACATCGGGCGGGAGGCCGCGGCGGTCGCAGAGGAACTTCGCCAGACCGGGACGACCGAGCAGGGGCAACGCCTCGCAGAGGCGTGCGCCTGGGGGGTCGCCTTCCACCACGCCGGGCTCCGGTCGGACCACCGGGCAGTCGTCGAGGAGGCGTTTCGCGAGGAACGGCTCGGCGTGATCTGTGCGACACCGACGTTGGCGGCCGGGGTGAACGTCCCCGCGCGGCGGGTGGTCGTCCGCGACCAGCAACGCTACACCGGCTCCGGGACGGAGTGGCTCCCGACACTGGAGGTTCACCAGATGGCCGGTCGTGCTGGGCGGCCGGGGCTGGACCCGTACGGTGAGGCGGTGTTGGTCGGGACCCCGGACGATCACGAGGAGCTGTGGGACCGGTACGTCGACGCCGACCCGGAGGCAGTCGAGAGCAAACTCCGGGACCGGGCCGCCCTCCGGACGCACGTGCTCGCGGTCGTCGCCGCCGGCTTCGCCGACTCGCAGGCGTCGATCCTCGATCTGTTGGGGGAGACGTTCTACGCCCACCAGACGCCTGACCCCGACCTGGGCGGGGTGGTCGGTGACGTGATCGCAGAACTGATCGAAACAGAGATGCTCGCGTCCGCAGACGAGCCGGGTGTCGAGTTGACCGCGACGGCGTTGGGTGCGCAGGTGTCCAAACAGTACGTCACCCCCGAGACGGGTCGGCGGGTCGTCGACGGCCTCCGCCGGATCGACCGGATGCCAGACGAGCAGGTGACGGCACTGACCGTGTTGGCAGTCGTGTGTGACACGCCGGACATGGACGACACCTACCTCGGCAACAGCGAGCGAGCGTCGTTGTACCAGTTCGTGCGGCGCCACGACGCGGAGCTGCCCGTCGAGATAGACGAACGCGACGTGTTCGAGTCGTGGCTGGAGTCGGTGAAGACCGCACGCATCCTGTTGGCGTGGACAGAAGACGCGAGCGTCGCGGAGTTGGTCTCGGAGTACCGGATCGGCCCGGGTGATCTGGAGTCACGGATCGAGCGCGCGCAGTGGCTGTTGGGTGCTGCCGAGGCGCTGGCAGCGGTCGTCGGTGTCAGCGTCCCGGAGATCGACCGTGTCCGGGGACGGCTGTGACCGGTCGGCGGCCACGCGACCGGCTCGGCCCCAACCGTCGCCACCGGGTCGTGAGAAGACAACTGCGAGGATTCCCGAGAGATTCAAACACACTGCTCTCGAAGGCCGGCCGTGCTCGGCGAACTACTGGCGACGCTCCCTCGGTGGCTCGTCACCGGGCTCCTGTTGGGGGTGGTGTTGTCGGTCGGGGCGGCCGTGGTGTTCGCGGTCGGGATTCGGTTCGCCCCGTCCGACGGCCGAGAACGGAGAGGTGACAACGGCGGTCACGCCGACGGGACGGCACGCCGTCGCGCGGAGATCAGGACGTACCTCGGTCGGATCGACGAACGGTACGTCGAGGGCGCGGAGCTGTCAGAACAACGGGTCGCCTTCCACCTCCCGGATCGGGGGGTGGCGATCACGTTCGACCCGCAGACGTACTTCCGGCTGGCCGAGGCCGACGGGGCGACCGGCAACGCGGAGTTCGATCCCGATCCGGAGCCAGACGGGTTGTTCGTCGTCCTGATCGAACAGGAGATGCCCGGCCACCACCTCGGCCAACGGCTCCCCTTCGAGGTGCCGGAGATCGACAACCGCGAGCCTTCCGCGGCCGACCCCGTGAGGGAGGCGTTCGACGCGCTCGATCTGCCGACGACCGCCGACAGCGACCGCGTGGAGTCTGCCTACCGCGAACGGGTCAAACAGGTCCACCCGGACCAAGGCGGGGACCGGGAGGCGTTCACCGAACTCCAGGAGGCGTACACGACGGCGCTGAGCCACGCCGACGGGGAGTGAGACGTGGGCGACGCGCAGATCACTACACCGGGTGTCGACAGAACTTTATCGGCGTAGCCCGAGACAAACTCCCGTGAGCACACGACACGCGAGCGCGACCGGGTTGCTGGGGCGGGTCGGGAGCCGGGCGTTCCTGACGGCCGCGTGGATCGTCGCCGCCACGGCCACCGCCGGGAGTCTCTACTTCAGTGAGATACTGATGCTGGTGCCGTGTGAGCTGTGTTGGGCCCAACGGATCTTCGCGTACCCGTTGGTGGTCGTTCTGGGCGTCGCCGCCTGGGAAAATCGTGCGGCGGTCGTGCGGAGTGTGCTCCCGTTGTCCGTGACGGGTGGTGTGATCGCCGCCTACCACTCGTACATCCAGGCGACCCCGTCGGGCGGCTCCTGTGGGGTCGACGGTGGTTGTTCGTCCGTCCAGTACCAGTTCGTCGGGCTGTCGATTCCGAATCTCGCGTTGACCGCGTTCGTGTTGATCACGTTGGGCGCGCTGGCCGCGTGGGTCGCGGAGTGACGAACGGCCACGGCGGTTGTCTGTGGGTCGGCGTCAGTAGACGACGTACAAAATCGCGTAGACGACGTTGCCGAGAACGAACGACACGAGCCACAGCGACGCCGCCACGCGCCCCACACGCCGGTGGTTGGAGTCGAAGATCTCCTCGACGGGGCGGGTCGCCGCCAACAACACCACGTAGTACACCAACGGGATCGAGGCGATGGCCAACAGGATGTGGACCGCCAGTGTCGGGAGGTAGACGAACTGGTACACCGTCTCTGGCCCGGGGAACGTCGCCGGCCCGTCGACGGCCACCTTGTAGAGGTAGAGTATCAGAAACCCAGCGAACAACGCCAGCGAGGTGAGCATCAGCGCGCGGTGACGCGCGACGTTGCCACGGCGGATCTCGCGGACGGCGCCCGCGATGGTGACCACCGCGGCAGTGCTGATCGCCGCGTTGACGTGTGGGATCAGCTCGAACCCGCGGTCGGAGAGCCGTGGGAGCACGCCGACCGGTAACACCTGCAACGCGGCGCCGAAGACGAGTGCCAACGAGACCATCGTCGCGAGCGCGGTCAGCGCCGGAACGTGGTCACGAGCCGTCTGCATACCCGTGGTTCGGGCGGCGACGATTTTACTCTGCTGAATCGACGGCGACTCAGGGGGTCGGCGCCGCCTTCTGGAGTGCGGTCTCTGCGATGTTGCCGCCGTAGTCGGCCGCCCGAGAGACGGAGTCGACGATCAACCCCAGCAGTTGCGCCCGAGCGGGGTCGAGATCGCCCAGCAGGCTGTCAATCTCGCGGGCCCGTTGGTCGATCTCTCGGACCCGGCTGCGCGCCTCGTTTGCCGTCCGGGTCGCCTCGCTGGAGTCCTCCTCGAACAGGGCGTCCATGGCGTCGTCGACGACGCCCGCGGCGTCCGCCCGGAGCGCTTCGAGCGCGTCGGTCAGCTCCGTCGGGACACCGGTGTCATGGTCGAGTTTCAACGAGAGGTGGGCGATCTTGGTGGCGTGGTCGGCCGTCCGCTCCAGTTGCCGGGCGCTGGCGTGGTAGTCGAAACACGCCTCACGGTCTAATCCGAGTTCCTCGGCGGCCTTCGGCGTCCGGAGCGTCGACCGGAAGATGCGCGAAACCACCATGTACAGCCGGTCGACATCGTCGTCACGTTGGATCACGTCACGGGACATGTCCGTGTCCCCGTCTCTGAGCGCGTCGACGGCGTCTTCCAACATCGACAGCGCGATCAGTCGCATCCGTGTCACGGCGTTGTGGATCGACAGCTCCGAGGAGTCGAGCAGGTCTCGGATCACCACCCGGTCGCGGGTCTCCTCTAACACCTCCAACCCGACGAGCCCCTGGACCGTGTCGCGGATCGTCCGGCGTTGGTCGTTGGTGATCCGGGAAGACTCCAACGCGATGATGTCGAACCCGGAGACGTACATCGTCATCACCGCGCGGGTGAGTTCCTCGCCGGCCAAACTCCCCACGTCGAGTGTCCCCTCCGTGCGTTCCTCTTCCGTGACGGGTGTGAGAAACAACGAGTCCCCCTCCGGGTAGAACTCCACCTCACTCCCGGCGCTGACGCCGTTATCTGTCGCCCACCCTTTCGGGATCGACACCGTGTACGTGGAGCCGCCCGTCACCTGGACTTTCCGGGTCTCGACCATACGTTTCCGTACCGACAGTGGGGACAAAAGCCTGCCGAACATCTATATACTCCCTCGAAGCTCACGAGACTACAATCAGTCTGTGCGTGTGAGTCACCCACACTCGCCGAGATATATACTGACGGCACGCCACAGAGAACGGGGTGGTGTGTGGGTCGGCTACCGGCGTCGTCGGGAGCGAGACGGCCTGTCACGACACAGTACGGGCCGAGCGAGCGTGTGACAGGCCCCGCTCGACGACGGCCGGCTGGCGTCAGACGCCCGTCTGCAGACACCGCCTCGGCGACACGGGAACCGTGACGGTGGCTATATATCTATCAGTACCGCTCCACTGTCTGGCGTACCAGTCATATCAACGTTCATACGAGTACCGCGCGCCGATTAGTTCGATGTCACGAGGCGACGGTCAGACGGCGGAGTCAGCATCACGGCGGAAGTTCCTCGCGGCGGCGGGGGCAGCGGGCGCAGTGGCCGTGGCCGGCTGTAGCGAGGGCGGCGGCAGCGGCTCGGGTGGCGACGGGCTCTCCGGGAGCATCAGCATCACCGGTTCCTCGACGGTGTTCCCGTTGGCGACGGCGGTGGCCGAGCAGTTCGTCACGGCCGAAGAGGAGGGTGGCGAGGGGAACACGGAGGTGGACATCAACGTCCAGTCAACTGGCTCCGGTGGTGGGTTCGAGAACTTCTTTTGTCCCGGCGACTCCGACATCAACAACGCCTCGCGGCCGATCAAAGACGCCGAGCGGTCGAGCTGTGAGGACAACGGCGTTGAGCCGGTCGAGATCAAGGTTGCCACCGACGCGCTGACGATTGTCGTCAACAACGACAACGACTGGGCGACAGAGTTGACTGTCGACCAACTCCAACAGATCTGGGGGCCCGACGCGGGCGCAGACCAGACGTGGGCCGACATCGACTCCGACTGGCCCGACGAGGGGATCGAACGGTACGGCGCCGCCGAGACCTCCGGCACGTTCGACTACCTGACCGAGACGATCAACGGCGAAGGGGGTGCCCACACCCAGGACTACGAGCCGACGGAGAACGACCGCTCGATCGTCCAGGGGGTTCAGGGGAGCCAGTACGCGATCGGTTACTTCGGGTTCTCGTACTTCTACAACAACCCCGACGCCGTCACTGCGGTCGCCGTCGACGACGGCGACGGGCCGGTGAAGCCGTCGTTGGACACGGCCGCCGCCGGGGAGTACACCCCGTTGTCGCGCCCCCTGTTCACCTACCCGAACGCGAACGCGCTCTCGGAGGACCATGTCGCCGAGTTCTGCCAATACTTCGTCGAGCAGAGCGGCGTCGAGGACGTTGTCGCCGGCGACGTGGGGTACGTCCCGAACAACGAGGACACCGTCGCGGAGATGCAGTCACGGCTGGACGACGCGATCGAAAACGTCAATTGACTGAACTGGGACAACACGAGCGGGACAAGCGGTCAGACGAGACCGATGAGTGAACGAGACAGCGTCGATCTGAGCGGAGACCGAGGGGCACAGGACGTTCGAGAGTCGATCTACCACGCCGCGTTCCTCGCGTGTGCCGCGGTTTCCGTGCTGACGACGCTCGGGATCGTCGCCGCCTTAGTGGTGCCGACGATCCAGTTCGTGAGCGAGGTGTCGGTGTCGTCGTTTCTGCTCGGGACGGAGTTCAACCCGAAGATCAAGCCGGTGTCGTTCGGCGTGTTGCCGTTGGTGTTCGGCACCCTGTTGGTCACCGTCGGCGCCGCCGCGGTCGCGTTGCCGGTCGGGTTGTTGACCGCGATCTACCTCAGCGAGTACGCCAGCAGCCGGCGGCGTGCGGTGTTGAAGCCGTTGTTGGAGGTGTTGGCGGGCGTGCCAACGGTCGTGTACGGCTACTTCGCGTTGGTGTACGTGACGCCGTTGTTGAGCGCGATCCCCGGGCTGGAACTCGGGACGTTCAACGCCCTGTCGGCGTCGTTGGTGATGGGGATCATGATCATCCCGATGGTGTCGTCGATCAGCGAGGACAGCATGAGCGCGGTGCCGGACTCACTCCGGAACGGCGCCTACGGGCTCGGCGCGACCAAGTACGACGTGGCGACGAGCGTCGTAGTGCCGGCGTCGATCTCCGGGGTGGCCGCCTCCTACATCCTCGCGCTCTCGCGGGCAATCGGCGAGACGATGATCGTCGTCGTCGCGGCCGGCCAGAACGCCCGACTCCCGTCGTCGGCACCGGAGCTGCTGGGGAGCTTCTTCCAGTCGACACAGACGATGACCGCCGCGATTGTCCAGTTGGGGCTGTCGGATCTGGCCGGCGGGACGACCGGCTACCGCGCGTTGTTCGCCATCGGACTCACCCTGTTTGTCATGACACTCGTGTTGAACCTGATCAGCGACTTCGTCGCACAGCGCTACCAGGAGGAGTACTGAGATGGCGACAGACACCGACACCGGGCGGGCGAGCGGGGAGTCCGGGTTCGGCCGGGTGAGCCGGCTCCGCGGGCAACTGTTCGAGTCGCTCACGCTCGGGGCGTCCGTGTTCGGAATCGTCGCGTTGGCGGTGTTGCTCGCGTACGTGTTCTGGGACGCGTTCGGACTGGCCGCCGCCGAGCCGGGGTGGTACGTCGTCTTCGCCGGGTTGACGCTCCTCCCGGCGGTCGTGTTCGTCTGGTACGCGCGCCGCCACCCGGCGGTCGGCGAGACGAGTTTGGAGCTGGTGTCGACGGCGTTGGCGGGGGTGCTCGGCGGGTTCGGCCTCGTCGCCGTCTTGGAGGTGATCGCGGGCGACGAGGTGTGGTTCACCTACTTCTGTACCGTCGTCGCGCCGTTGGCCGGGCTGTACGTCTACGGCCGGCTCGACCGGACGGCCACCTGGATCGGGGTCGGCTCCCTCGTCGCGCTCGTCGGCGGGCCGATTGTTGGCACGCTCCTGTTGGGGCCGCTGACGACGGTCGCGGCGTTGCTGGGTGCGCCGTTGGTGTATCTCCTCACGGTGGTCGTTCCGGCGGCAGGGATCGTCCGGTACGTCGTCGACGACCGGCTGGGGCTGGGGAACGGCAACTACGCGGCCGCCGGACTGCTCGCGGTGGCCGTCCTCGGCGTGCCGCTCGTCGACCGGACGGGGGTCGCCCGGTCCGTCTGGCTGCTCTTCGTCACGGCGCTTGCACCGACGGCGCTGGTTGTTTGGAACAACGTCGCCGACAGCCGGTGGCCGGGGGTGGTCGGCCCGGCCGGGGTCGCCGGCGGGCTGGCGGCGACGGTCGTGGTGACGGACCTGGTTGGGATCACCGGGCCGGCGCCGTGGTTCGACTGGCAGTACGTCACCAGCGATCCGTCACAGACGGCCGCCGACGCGGGGCTGTACCCCGCGATCATCGGGTCGGTGTTCGTGATCGTGCTCGTGGCGGTCACCACGTTGGTCGTCGCTATCGGCGCCGCCGTCTACTTAGAGGAGTACGCCCCCACGAGCGGTGTCGCCGGCGCGTTCGCCAGGCTCGTCCGGATCAACATCTCGAACCTGGCGGGGGTGCCGTCGGTCGTCTACGGACTGCTCGGGCTGGGCGTGTTCGCCAACCTGGCGAATCTGGGCGTCGGGACCGTGATCACGGCGGCGTTCACGCTGTCGTTGCTGATCCTCCCGATCGTCATCATCTCCGCCCGGGAGGCGATCCAGTCGGTGCCGGACTCGCTCCGGCAGGCCTCCTACGGGATGGGAGCGACCCGGTGGCAGACGATCCGACGGGTGGTGTTGCCACAGGCGTTGCCCGGCACCCTCACCGGGACGATCCTCGCGTTGGGGCGCGCAATCGGCGAGACGGCGCCGCTGATCATGATCGGTGTCGCCACCACCGCGTTCAGCCCGCCGTCGGGGTTGTTCAGCCGCACGTCCGCGATGCCGATGCAGGTGTTCGTCTGGTCGAGCTACCCCAGCGAGGCGTTCCAACACGGCGTCGTTGCGGCGGGCGTGGTGACGTTGTTGATCGTCCTGCTCACGATGAACTCGATTGCGATTCTCGTCCGGAACAAGTTCGAACGGGAGACACACTGATGTCACGAGACACCACACAGACGGAGTCGGGTACAGACCCCACCGAGCCGAGCACAGACCCCACCGAGCCGAGCACAGACACCGCGGGTTCGGGGACGGACGGGGCCGACCCGAGGGCAGACGCCGACCAGTTGGTCGACACCGACCCCGGCGGTGGCGGGCTCTCGGAACGCGAGCGCCGCGAGACGGCGGCCACGGAGCCGGTCGTCACCGCCCGCGGGCTGGACGTGTACTACGGCGACACACAGGCGTTAGACGACGTGTCGATCCAGATTCCGGCCAACCGGGTGACGGCGATGATCGGCCCGTCGGGGTGTGGGAAGTCGACGTTTCTCCGGTCGATCAACCGGATGAACGACCTGGTGGACATCGCGCGCGTCGACGGGGAGCTGTTCTTCCAGGACGCGGAGATCTACGCCGACGAGGTCGACCCGGTCGCACTCCGGCGGCAGGTCGGGATGGTGTTCCAACACCCCAACCCGTTCCCCAAGAGCATCTACGACAACGTCGCCTACGGACTGCGGGTGCAGGGCCGGACGGACGACCTCGACGCGGTCGTCGAGGAGTCACTCCGGAAGGCGGCGCTGTGGGAGGAGGTGAACGACCGGCTCGACGAGACCGCGACGGGCCTCTCGGGGGGCCAACAACAACGACTCTGTATCGCGCGTGCCATCGCGGTCGACCCGGAGGTGATCCTGATGGACGAGCCGGCGTCGGCGTTGGACCCGGTCGCCACCTCGAAGATCGAGGATCTGATCGCCGAACTGGCGGAGTCGTACACGGTCGTCATCGTCACCCACAACATGCAACAGGCCGCCCGGATCTCCGACCGGACGGCGGTGTTCCTCACCGGCGGGGAGCTCGTCGAGTACGACCGCACGGAGAAGATCTTCGAGAACCCCGAGAGCCAACGCGTCGAGGACTACATCACCGGGAAGTTCGGCTGAGTCGCGGTCTCGCGGCCGAGTGGTCCGGCTCTCAGGTTGTCACCATCCAGGTCGTCCCCGAGGAGTAGCCCCACTTGTCCACCTCGACATCGAACTCCCCGTCACAGATCGCGGTCATGTTGGCGCCCACCTCCTTGGCGGTGAGATCCAACTCCTCGGCGATCAGCCGGGACTTGAAGTACGTCTGGTCGTCGACGTTGGCCCGGAGGTACGAGAGGATGCGCCGTTGTTTGCCGTTCAGTTCCGTGCCGGTCGTCTGTGTCGCCGTCGTGCTCATACTCGATTTCACGTGAGCCGCCCCAAAAGCCCGTTTGGTACGTCGGATTAACACCGCGCCGTCGTGCGATTACGCTCCGTGAGCGCCGCGAACGAGCGACCACGGGAGCCGCACGCCAGCGGCGTCGGTACGACCGGTTAACACGGAACGCACACGTCGGCGCGCGGGTGGTTTCACCGGACGGGGTCAGAAGGTACTTACACGAAGGTGGACCAACCAGTGACGATGACAGAGCGGGCCGTCGGGGTGAGTGTCGTGCTCCCGGCGTACAACGAGGCAGAGACGATCGCGGAGACGATCCGCGTGACGCTCGACACGCTCGAGGAGTTCCTCCCGGCCGACGGGTTCGAGGTGATCGTCGCCGAGGACGGCTGTGACGACCGGACACCGGAGATCGCCGACCGGATCGCGGCAGAAGACAACCGGGTTCGACACCTCCACAGCGACGAGCGGCTCGGCCGTGGCGGGGCACTCCAGTTCGCGTTCGAACGCGCCGCCGGCGACACCCTCGTCTACTTCGACACGGACCGCGCGACGGAGATGCGCCACTTAGAGGGGTTGATCGAACGGGTGCGGTCGGGGGAGGCGGACGTGGCGACCGGCTCGCGGTGGATGCCGGGCGCAGAGGCCGACCGACCACCAAAACGTGGGGTGCCGAGCCGGGTGTACAACGGGCTCGTTCGGCTCGTGCTCCGGTCGGGACTGCGCGACCACCAGTGTGGGTTCAAGGCCGTCTCCCGGAGCGCGTTCGAACGGCTCGGCGACGACGTGGCCGACGACCACTGGTTCTGGGACACGGAGCTGCTCGTCCGGGCCCAGCGTGCGGGGTTAACCGTCGCGGAGTTCCCCGTCGAGTGGGAGCCAAAAGGCGACTCGAAGGTCGATCTCGTCAGAGACGTGTTCGGGATGGGGAGCCAGATCTGCCGGCTGTTCTGGCAGCTGTCCGTCGCGCCACGGATCGACCGGACGGTGACGGTCGCCGCCGGCCTTCTCTTCACCGTCGTCGCGCTCGGACTGATGACGGTGTACATCCCGGTCGGGGAGGTGCAGGCCGCCTTCGCGAGCGCCGACGCCCTCCCGGTGGCCGCCGCCGCGGCCGTCTACCTGTTGTCGTGGCCGCTCCGTGGGCTGCGCTACCGGGATATCCTCGCGGAGCTGGGCTACCACGAACGGGTCGGGTTTCTCACGGGTGCGGTGTTCGTCAGCCAGACCGGCAACCTCGTGTTTCCGGCGCGGATCGGTGACGGCGTCCGAGCGTACGTCGTCAAAACCAGACGCGCGATTCCGTACCCGACCGGCGGGGCGTCGTTGGCGGCCGAACGGGTGTTCGACCTGCTGACGATCACTGCGATGGCCGGGGTGGTGTTGGCCGGCCTGCTCGTCGGCGGCGGCACTGAAGACGTGGCGAGGGCCATCTCCGGAAACGTCGGCGGCGAGGTGTTGACGACGGCCGCCGTCCAACAGGCGGTCCAGGTCGCCGCCGGGGTCGGGGTCACCGCGGTCGCCGTCCTGCTGGTCACGCTCTTAACCGCTCGGTCGGACCGGAATCTCGTCCGTGCGGTCGTGGAACGGGTCTCCTCGGACTCGTACGCCGACTACGTCGCCGGTGTCGCCGAGCAGTTCGTCGGCGGCGTCCAACGCGTCGCGGGTGACCGCCGGTCGGTCGCCCGGATCGGTGCCAACAGCGTCGTCATCTGGACACTGGACGTGGTGACCGCACTCCTGGTGCTGGTCGCGTTTCCCGCGGTGGAGCTGTCGCTCGTGAACCTTCTCGCGGTCGGCTTCTTCGCCGTCTCGGTGGGGAACCTCGCGAAGGTGTTGCCGTTGTCGCCCGGCGGGATCGGGCTGTACGAGGCCGCCTTCACCGCCTTCGCCGTCGGGTTGGGTGGGGTGCCGGCCGCGACCGCGTTCGCGGCGGCCGTCCTCGACCACGCGGTGAAGAACCTCGTCACCGTCGCCGGTGGGGTGGTCTCGATGTTGTCGCTGAACGTCTCGCTCACGACCGCCGTCAGCGAGGCCGACGAGGAGGAGTTGGAGACAGAGGCGGCACCGACGGACGGCTGAGGAGTCGACGCCACCGACGCTCACTCGACGACGGAACGGAACGGCGCGAGCGCGCCGGCGACGGCCGTCC